>OKWX01000075.1_pt1 | contig 65696 bp, 59 predicted proteins | sample 1607241 | NCBI WGS metagenome assembly OKWX01 (sample SAMN07501071, study PRJEB24779) | human gut metagenome | isolation source: stool | host: human infant | place: USA: Pittsburgh, PA
TTCAGCGCTATTCCGAAGATCAATCGTAAAATGGTTACCTTGCAAGAGGTAGGTCTTGGCTATATTCGTTTAGGTCAGGCGGCTACAACATTATCTGGTGGTGAAGCACAACGCGTTAAATTAGCTACTGAATTAGCTCGTCGCAGCACAGGTAAAACGCTATACATCCTAGATGAACCTACTACAGGTCTTCACGCCGAGGATATTCGCAAGTTATTACACGTATTGCAACAACTCGTAGAGGGTGGCGATACAGTTGTCGTTATCGAACATAATTTAGATGTTATTAAGATGGCTGATCACATTATTGATCTTGGTCCTGAAGGTGGTAATCGCGGAGGCACTATCGTGGCAATTGGTACGCCTGAGGAAATTGTTAAGGTGAAAGAAAGCTATACCGGCAAATTCTTGGGTCCTGTATTGGAACAGACTAAGAAATTTATGAAAGCTGCAAAAAATAAGAAATAAAACATCTAAAAATCTACAAGGAAAGGAGGAAATATGCCGTCTGAAGAATTACTGGAAAAGGTCAGTCATCTGCCAACGACGCCAGGTGTCTATTTATGGCGCGATCAATATAACCGCATCATCTATGTAGGTAAAGCTATTAATCTGCGCAACCGTGTGCGTTCCTATGTGCGTAACGATGCAAATCGCGCACCAAAGGTTACGGCCATGATAAAACGAGCCGTCGATGTGGAAGTTATTCAAACAAAAACGGAGATGGAAGCGCTCATCTTGGAGAATACACTTATCAAGGAGCATGAACCGAAATATAATATTAGGCTTCGTGATGATAAGACGTATCCCTATGTTAAAATATCAGTGCAAGAGGATTACCCACGCGTATATATGACGCGTCGCCTAGAGCGTGATGGAGCCAAGTACTTTGGCCCTTTTACAGATGTCACATCTGTTCATGTGGTACTGAAATTAATACGACAGTACTATCCATTGCGTACCTGTAAGTCTATGAAGGTAGAACGCCCATGCTTGCAGTATCATATGCATTACTGCGAGGCACCGTGTTTTAACAAAATATCTGTACCGGATTATCGAAAGTATATTGACGAAATCATAGAACTTTTTGAAGGTAAACCTATACCATTGCTAAAGGAAATTAAATCAAAGATGGAGGCTGCTGCAGAAGATTTGCGCTTTGAAGATGCTGCACGTTATCGTGATCAATTGTCTAGCATTGAAAAGATACAAGAAAAGCAACGCATGGTTACTCAACGTGGCGACTTAGACGTCTTAGGATTGGCTGTAGATACATCGATGGCCTGTGTACAGTTGCTATTCATCCGCGGTGGTCGTCTGTTAGGCCGTGAGAATTACTTTGTGCAACATGATGGAGATAGTTCAGAAACCATTATGACAGACTTTATCAAGCAATACTATGGAGATACAAACTTTATTCCTAAAGAGTTGTTACTACCTATGGAGAGTACAGATAGAGACTTATTAACAGAATGGTTTACACAGCTCAAAGGCCAACATGTAGATGTATCTGTGCCACAACGTGGCTATAAGATGGATATGATTAAGATGGCTCATGAAAATGCAGAAACTTTCCTTGAAGAACGTCGTCGTCAGTGGCAGCACCAAATCGATAAGACTGGCGGGGCGGTTAAGAAGCTAGCCGAGATCCTCGACTTGCCACGTTTACCTGAACGTATGGAGTGCTTTGACATATCTCATACACAAGGGGCTGAAACGGTAGCTTCCATGGTTGTTTTTGAAGGTGGTAAGCCAGCAAAAAAGGAATATCGCCGCTTTAAACTGAAAACCACACAAGGTAAACCTGATGACTTTAAATCGATGGCTGAAATTATGGAACGTCGTTACGGTAATGAAACAGACTGGCCTATGCCAGATCTTATTATCATCGATGGTGGTAAAGGTCAGCTCAATGCGGCTTTGCCGTTAATCCGTGCTGTTGGTGTTACAGATGTGCCAGTTATCTCCTTGGCTAAGCGTATTGAAGAGGTCTTTGTAGAGGGACAATCTGAAAGTATCATTTTGAGTCATCATACGCCGGAGCTTCAATTACTTCAACAAATTCGTGATGAAGCGCATCGCTTTGCCATTACCTATCACCGTAAGTTGCGCGGTAAGCGAAATCTTGAATCTATTCTTGACCATATTGAAGGAATCGGGCCTAAACGCCGTAAGGCCTTATGGGCTCACTTTAATAGTTTAGAGGCCATGAAAGAGGCATCTATTGATGAACTTGCAAATGTAGAATCTATGAATTATAAGACGGCAGAAACGCTATATAATTTTTTCCGTATGTCCAAAGTAGAGAAACATGAGGCTCTAAAATAAAAAAATCACCTATTGATTACTTACACTTGAGCGTAATCAATAGGTGATTTTATTATTTTGCAATAGTTTTAGGTTTGTAATGTTGTATGTAGTATGTGCGAAGTGTAAATAATATACCCGCAACTACTACGCTAGCCAACAAACCAATCCATACGCCAAATGGTCCATAATTAGGATTTTTGGCAAGGGTATAAGCTGTTGGGAAACATACGCCCCAATAAGATATGAGCGAGATGTAAAGAACTACTTTTACATCCTTGTAGGCTCTTAGAATACCTTGTAATGGAGTACCTATGGCATCAATAGCTGCAAAAAATACGCCATACCCAAGGAAGTGATAAATAAGTTCATATACTTCATCATCGTTTGTAAATAAATCCGCAATATTATCCATATGAGTGAATGTAAAGGCACAAATGAGAACGGCTATGATGATGGCTAATACACGAGAAATATAAGAGTACTGGATGGCTTCCTTTTTTCGTCCTGCACCGAGTTCATAAGCAACGGCAATGGTAGAGGACATGGCGATACTTAATGGTAAGCAGTAGAATACATTAGTAAAAGAAATGACAGATTGATGAGCTGCTACTACAGCAGATCCAAAGTGAACCATTAAGAGCCCGGCAATGCTAAAGATACTAGCTTCAAAAAAGATAGAAAAACCTATGGGAATACCAACTTGTAATTGTTCACGGATATAGTGAAAATTCGGGCTATGGAAATCTTTATAGATGCGATAGCCTTTTAACTTAGGATGCAATAGAATGACTAAGCTAAATAGAACGAAGTTTGTCCAACAGGCACCAGCAATACCGTAGCCAGCACCAACACCACCAATTTCAGGAAAACCGTAATGACCAAAGATGAGTGCATAATTTAAGAATACGTTAATCACAAAGCTTGTAAAGACGATGGCCATGGAGTAATGCGTTAATCCGTGAGAATCGACAGTATTACGCAAGGTATTTACCCAGAGTAATGGGAATAAACCAAGTGCAAAGGCTTTCAGATAACTAATACATACCTCGGTGGCAGCCGGCTCAAGATTTAAATATGTCAATAAAGGGCGTAAGCCGAATATACCGATTAGTAAAATTAAAAATGCTAGTCCTGTACCGATGAAAAGACCTTGATGAAAGATTATTGGAATATCATCTGTTTTCTTAGCTCCTAATAGTTGAGAAATGATTGGTGTGATACCCATTAATGTACCTTGTGCAAAGATATAGAAGAGGAGCCACAAATTATATCCCGTAGCAACACCAGCTAAATCAGTCGTACTATATTGCCCCGTTAAAAAGATGGCGATAAAGGTCGCCCCAATCAGGGAAAATTGAGTGATGCACATTGGAGTAAATAGTTTTATAAACAACCATAATTTTTGCAGTATAGAATATGTTTGATACATACTAACCTCCCTAGTAATGATATACTATACCATACCATAAAGTAGCTTAATTTAATAGCCAAAACCTAAGGGAAAAAGGAATTAAATTTATAAAAAAAATAGAGCCCATATTGTGATTATGTAAGGGGAGAAATGACCTTATATAAACTATCTTATTTAATAAGAAAGAATTATGATAAAAACGTATATATATGTTGATAATTGAATTTTACACTACTTTACTATATCGATTATAATATATATACTATTGTTTTATTCTAAGGAGGATACATTGGACATCTTAACTGTACAAGGCTTATTAGCGATGCTTCAAATCATCGTTATTGATATTTTATTAGCTGGTGATAATGCCATCGTTATTGGTATGGCGGCTCGCAACCTACCCGCACATTTACAGAAGAAGGCGATTTTCTGGGGCACAGCTAGCGCTATTATTTTACGTCTTGTTATGGCATTCCTATTTGTAGAGGCATTGAACAATATTCCTGCTCTTCGTTTAGTTGGTGGTATCCTTCTTTTATGGATCGGTTACAAGCTTGTTGTTGATGATGATAGCGAGCACAATATCGAGGCTAAAGATAACTTGCGCGCTGCTATCATGACCATTGTTATTGCAGATGGAATTATGGGTATTGATAATGTTATTGGTGTAGTTGGTGCCGCTAGTGGTAATATGACATTAGTTGCTGTCGGTATGCTTATTACAGTACCTATTATCATTTATGGTAGTACTTTATTTGTAAAAGTTATCGAACGCTTTCCAATCATCCTTTACGTTGGTGGCGGTATCCTTGCCTGGGTGGGTGCAGCGATGAGTGTGGAAGATAAATTAATTTCACATACCGTAGAACCGTATGCATTACTCATTAAAATTGGTGCTGTTATTCTCGTAGTAGGGGCATCTTTGTTAGTAAAGAAACTTAAAAAATAATGTAATATATCTCTTCTTCTAGTCGTAGAAGGAGAGATATTTTTTTCGTAAAAGTATAGTCATTATAAAGAACCTTATAGGCTAATCTTAAGAATAACAGTGGTAGTCTAAGAGCTTTCTTTTAGATGAGAAAATAGAGAATTTGTGGTATAGTTAAGGGATAGTTATAGAATTAGCAGAGTGAATTGAGGTAAGTATAGAATGGAATTTTTAGAAGCTGCAACGTGGATAACGATTAGCAAAATTATTTTGATCGATATATTATTGGCCGGGGATAATGCCGTTGTTATTGGGATGGCAGCGGGTAAATTGGCACCAGAATTACAAAAGAAAGCTGTTATCTGGGGTACAGTGGGGGCTATTGGAATGCGCCTTGTATTTGCCACTCTTTTAGTAGAAGCACTTACTTTAATTCCTCTTATTCACTTAGGTGGTGGACTTGTACTTGTATGGATTGCCATTCAACTCTTAAAAGGTGGAGATGAAGATGCACATATCGAAGCTAAGAATTCCTTAATGGGAGCCATTTGGACAATCATTGTGGCTGATGCGATGATGAGTATCGATAATGTAATTGGCGTAGTTGGTGCCGCTAAAGGACATTTAGAGCTCGTTATTGTTGGTATGTTAATCACTGTTCCAATCATTGTGTTCTGCTCTACACTATTTGCTCGTATCATTAATAAGTTTCCTGTCATCCTTTGGGCTGGTGGTGCTTTATTAGGTTGGGTTGCTGGTGAAATGATTGTAGAAGATCCACTCCTTGTTCCCCATATTCAAGGGGAAGAGTTATTGGTGAAATTTGGAACGGTATTCTTTGTACTCATTGTAACTGGTATGATTAAAATTTGGAAGAAAAGAGACTCGTAATGAACGGTACAAGTCGTACATCTCGTAAGAATAAATTTAAAGTTAAACAACAGAATAAAAATCGTTCTAATGGGCAACAGAATTCCAATCATTATAATGGACAACAAAATACCAGCACTTCTATATCTAAAAAACAACAAGCTATGTTGAATGCTCCTGTTAAACTTGGGGAGGAAGTATTAGTTACCATTCACGGTATTGGCAGTAGTGGCGAAGGGGTAGGTCGCGTAGAGGACTTTACAGTGTTTGTTCCCTTTACCTTACCTGGAGAAACGGTGAAAGTATCTATTACTATGGTGAAAAAAACGTATGCTACAGGACGCTTATTAGAAATTGTCACCATTGCTCCTAATCGTATCGATCCACACTGTGATCTCTATGGCTTTTGTGGTGGATGTCAGTTGCAACATATTACCTATGAAGGCCAGCTTTCACTAAAAACACAAAAGGTGAAGGATGTTATAGAACGCATTGGTCATCAAAACCCAGATTTAGTTAAACCTGCATTGGGACCTAAAGAGCCTTGGGCTTATCGTAATAAGATGCAAATGCCTGTAGGTGGTACTAAAGGTAATATTCTAATGGGATTTTATGCCATGGGTTCTCACGATATCGTGCAAGGCACGAATTGTCCCATACAAGATGAAGGCAACAATATCATTGCGCAAGCATGTTATCAAATTGCTAAAGAATTTGATATCGAACCTTATAATGAACATACAGGCAAAGGTATACTACGCCATGTAATCGGTCGTATTGGACAATCTGGATGGATGGTTATTCTTGTAACCGCAACAGATAATTTACCGCATCAAGAAAAGTGGGTTAAAAACCTGACTGAACGTGTGCCTCAAGTGGAAACAATCGTTCATAACGTGAATGGTAAGCGTACAAATGTTATTCTTGGACCTAAAAATCGCATCCTTTATGGAGATGGGACTATTACAGACCATATTAAAGACTTGCGGTTTACTTTATCACCTCACTCTTTTTTCCAAGTTAATCCAGAACAAACTACAGTCCTTTACGATCAAGCACTAAAATATGCGAACCTAAAAGGGGAGGAAACTGTTATCGATGCGTACTGTGGAACAGGTACCATTTCATTGTTTTTAGCTCATAAGGCAAAACATGTTATCGGTATAGAAATCGTAGAACCAGCTATTAACAACGCTCGTGAAAACGCCCGACGCAATGGATATGATAATACAGAGTTTATCGTCGCCGATGCGGCTGTAGAAATGCCAAAACTCTATAAAGCAGGCGTACGACCAGATGTCATCGTATTCGATCCAATCCGCGCAGGCTGTAAAGAAGAAGTACTAACCTCTGCAGCTAGCATGGAACCAAAACGCATTGTCTACGTATCCTGTAACCCTGCAACCATGGCACGAGACATTGAAATCCTCACACACTACGGCTATGAACTCAAAGAAGTACAACCTGTAGACATGTTCCCTATGACAGCGCATGTCGAAGCAGTGGCTTTGCTCACTAGGAGTAAAGCGACGCAGTGAGTGATAGCACCGCCCATGTGATAGGCGTCCAAGAACACGAGACGAAGACGAAGTGTGATGAACTATAATTCTAGATTTTGCTTTATGAGGAATAATATGGAGTTTATATATGATAAAAAGAGTAACATCCTTTTCAGTCTTTATGGTAGTAAAGTAAATGAAATCAGAATTCATAATAAAACATTAACATTAACAGTTGACGAAATGTATCAATTGGTTGACGGTGAGGAAAGAGTATTTTCTGGTGAAATATCTTTTAAAGACTGTGATGTGGACTTGTGTAAGGTACTAATATTTAACAAAACGTTAGGCGAAGGTAGATTTTATGGCAAGTCCATTTGTTTACATGAATTTATGAATGAGTATGTAGACTCAGAATTTGAAATAATTACTGAAGGCTATTTTGCCAATACAACTACATATACAGTCTGGCTTTGGGTCGATGAAAAATCTCCAGTATCCGCCATTATGTATATTTGGAATAGCGGGGACATGGTGTATCGTATAAAAAAATAAACTCTATTTTTTACAGATAAAATTATGCTGGATATAGGGAAGAGAAAGATTGATATGATCCTTTTATAGGTATTTGGAGCGTAGAGCAAGCCAGTATTAACGTTCGTGAGAACTCACGACATAATAGCTTTGCACACTAGAAACAAAAAGATAAAATAATACCTTGTTTTATAAGTTTATGGAGTGATCTATATATGGTATGGCTGAATCCCACGGATTATAAAAAGCAAGAGTATATGGTATTAAGGCTTAATGCACCGTTAGGTGAGCACATACGATTAGACTTTAATCCTTTAAAAATTAATGATATTTCTAATTCTTCACCAAGCTGGAAGAATTGGCACTGTTATAGAAAGCCATTACGTGTTTATAGTCCAGATTTTGATATCTTAGTTTCTTATTTTAATAAAGTATATCCTATTATAGATGCATCAGATAATTTGGTAAGAGAGAGCTTTGATGTTTGCTTTGATAATTGGATTAAGCAAGACGACTGGGTTAAATTTATTAATAATATTGAAGCTGATCTTATAAACTTTAGTAAATTAGAGCAAGAGTTTTTAAACACATGTATTGCTTGGATTAAGGAAGCACTTCAACATACATCTGTTATAGTAGTTGAGGGAAATCTATAAAATAATTAACCGTATAATAGTGGGGGAGTACTTTTATAATCATGAAACCTAGAGAATTATGTGAAAAAGCTTGGCAAGAGATTGCAAGTAAATTCCCAGATTTTAAGGTAGTTAGTAAAGGTCAGAAGTTAAAGAAATTATCTAAAAATAAAGACCTTACTTTTGAGATATACTTTCAGGCCAATAGAAATAACTATGCATATAGCGTAGAATTTGTTCCACATATTGCAATCCACTCTAAATCCATGACAAAAGCTAAAATTCATAACGGTTTTGTTTATGGCGGAGAATTGGGGCGTTTGTTAAATCGAAATGAATGGCACTGGTATCAATTAGCAGGTGCAAGTTATCAATATACGGTCGATGAAGTTAGTAAATTGCTCGAAGAACATATCATACCATTATTTGAGGCTTTTGAAGATATTGAACGCAATATTGAAAAGCTTATAGATGGAGATTTAATCAATCATAATCTACTGTATTATATTTATCATTTTGGTGGAAAAGCCAAAGCGCAACAGTATTTTAATAAAATAATTCAAAAGGATAAGTTAAAAACTAGATATATTGGCTTTTATAATCAGTTGAAAGACATGCCAAAAGAAAATATTTTATTAGATAAAAGTGAGTTTTATGGCTCTACTATGATTAAATTTGCATATCTTAATGGACTTGAAATAGAAAAATAATAATTAAGCCCTTCGTATATTGATATGTACCCCCTTTATTGGACAACCAGTAAAGGGGGTATTTTCATGAGATATAGTTATGAATTTAAAAGAAAAGCAATTGAATTATTCTATCAAGGTAAATAGCCCAAGACACCTAACGGTGTGAGGACAGATACATTTCATAATCTAATAAGAGACTGGGTTAAATTAGAACGACTTCATGGTTCGGACATTAATAAATGTCGAAGAACTAATAAGTATTGGTCTCCAGAAGAAAAATATGAGTTGGTATGCCAAGCTCTTTCTGGTCAAGGGTTAAGATCAGTAGCTATTACTATTACAACAACAGAAGGATCTAGAAAAAAACAAAATGGATGCCCCCTGTAAAATACAGGGAAGCATCCATGTGTTTAGGCTAGTAAATAATATGTGTCCAGGAAAATGGGTACATATCAATATGCGAAGGGCTTTTACGTCGTATTTAAATATTGGTAGATATAAGTTACTAAAGAATATTAATTAATATTTCTAAAAAAAGATCACTAGAATTTAAATTTCATACTTGCAGAGTATGTACGACCGGCTGTTGCTTCATCATTAAAGAAGATGCGGTTAAATACATTTTGAATACTAAACTGCAATGTCGCCTCATTAGAGAACTTATAATTCATAGCTACATTAGAAATAAAGTAACTGTCTTCTGAACCATATTGACCAGTAATGTCATCAACAGATTGACGACGACTTACATATTGAGTATCCCAAAGGGCATTCCATTTGCCGCTAGTATATTCAAGCCCTGCATGGAATATATGTTTAGGAATATCATAATTTATTTCTGTATATTCGTTAGTATTTGTATTAGGAAGTTCTTTGTGTTTAATACGACCCATTTGCCAAGTATAATTTCCAAATACAGACCATTTTGATGATAATTTATGTCGAACTTCTAGTTCTACACCACGGCGAGTTTCTAGGTCTACATTATTATACATTTTATAATCTACATCACCATTACGATCATAATAGGTTACATATTTTATTTTGTCTTTTGTTTTTACATAGAATCCAGATACATTTAATGTTGTTTTTGTATTCCATTCTTTTTTTAGACCAATTTCAAATGAGTCAGACCGTTCTGGATCTAAGTTAGGATTGGCTTTTACAATATCACTATATCGATACACTTGGCTCAATGGAGGTGGGTTAAAGGAGTGACCGTAAGAAGCATACACGTTCAAAGAGTCATTCAAATAATGTTCAATAGCCAATCTAGGACTCAATTCTGTATAGGTGCCTTCTCCATGATTTACGGTGTCATATTTTTTATTAACCTTATCATAAGTAACGTGTTGACCATGGTACTTTTTAAATCGGTCTATACGAAGCCCTGTATAAATTGCCCAATCATTATTAGGGCGATAGGTATCTTGTATAAATAATGCTAGATTGTTAGTAGCGCCTTTGTTAATTTCATACAATCCACCTGGATATGTAGTAGAATCAAAAGAGGAATGATTTCTCCAATTTGTTAGTTCTCTTCGTTTTTGATCAAAATTTTCTTTTTTCCAGTTTAATCCAGCAACAAGACTATGTTTACCCATACGGTCCCATATTTTTTGTGCATCTAAGTTAATTGTTTTTCCAGGGTAGAAGGAGTCATCGCCAGGTCCATTATAGTTTGGTGTGTTTGGACTATTAGGGCTAGAGAATCCGTCTTTCTTGCGATCCAATACATTAAAAGTAACTTGTAATTTGCTCTTGTCATTTTTATATTGTAAGTTATGAGCGTGATATTCTTTCAATCCATCATAGCCTAAATATCTACTTGTTCTAAGAGCCACATATTTTTGATCATTTATTTTGATGTTTCCTGAGAAAACTGGTTTACCATTTACCGTAATCGTACTCATAGGATTTTCATAGGCATATCTATTTTTTGTGTATAGATATGAATATGTTAAAGATTCCTTGTCACGTAGATTCATCGTTATATAGGTGGAAAGACTTTTATTATTATATGACTTATTACCACGACTACCTAATAGGTAGGCACCATCTTTGGTTTGTGGTATAGGATTATCAGGTGTAACTGTTTTTGTATTAGGTTTAATTTTTGTTGCTTTGCCAGTAATGAAGAAACCTGGATATCCATCAGTACGTCTTTGTTCAAAAGACATACCAACAGCAACACGATCTGATACACGAGCGTCAAAGCCTAACTCGTTATTCAGTGTTCCATGAGAGCCATATCCAATTTGACCATGCCAATGAATGTCTTTTACGGATTTTTTTGGGTCTGATTGTTTCGTTTGTATGCTGATAACACCTGCTACACCTCTACCACCATATAAAGAAGAGCTAGGACCACGTACTAACTCAATTCGTTCAATTGAATGTACCGGTATAGCTTCCCAATCAACACTATTATTAAATGTATTATTCATTGGTACACCATTAAGTAGTACTAATGTATTGGTAGAGTCAAATCCACGGATTTGTAAGCCGCCATTGGCTTTTTGGCTTTTATAAACACCAGGCAACATTTGTAGAGCATCTGCTACAGTATCAGCTCTTCGTGCTTCAATATCTTCCGCTGTTACAACAGAAACAGAACTAGGTGTTTTTACAATGTCTTCCATTGTTCTTGTAGCGGTCACAGTCACATTATAAGTTGGTAATGTCACAGGTTCATCTGTTACATTCTTGTCAATCGCATTTACAACTTGACCACTCATAGCCGTTAAAATCATGGAAAATAATAGAGCTTTCGATGTAATGGTTTGATTCCAAGCGCTGTTTTTTTTCTCATATTTACTGTTTCTCATACACACAACCCTTTTTAAAAATAAATAAAAATACACTATTTTAAGTATAGCATTGGAATATGTTTCTGAATATTATCATATTATGAATACTACTTATATTAATATGAATATTACTAATAGGCTTGTAGAGATATGTAAGTAGGTTAAAGAGTTTAATCCATCTTTTATTGATTATGTGTTTTTCTAATATATTTGAGGTGATTATTATGGCAGTGTCTAATATGAGAGCTACATTACTATATCCAATAGAAGTAGTGTGGGATACAGTGACGAATCTAAATGATTTTTCCTGGAGAAGTGATTTAAAAGATGTAAGAATTATAGATGAGAATAACTTTATAGAGATTACTAAGAATGGAGTTGAAACTTATTTTAGAATCACAGAATGTATCAAATACCAGTCATGGATATTTGAGATAGAAAACAAAAATATTAAGGGGACTTGGGTCGGAAAGTTCTATGTGGAGGATGATAAAACGATTCTAGATTTTACAGAAAATGTTGTCTCCAAAAAACTAATATTTAAGCCCTTTATAAGTTTGTATTTGAAACGACAACAAAGAATATATTTTAAGGATTTAAAAGTGAAACTAAATTGTAAAGAAGCTAGTTTTATTTAGAGCGCACTAAATAAATATAACCATATATACTAGAAATAATATTATTTTTAGTAAAAATAAAAAAATATCATTATTATAACTTATTAATTTGGATTATTTTATCTACTATTTTTCTTAATAGTAATATATAATATAGTTGATTTGTATTATTATGTATGGTTTTGAAAGGATTGATAAGTTTCATGATTATTTTATTAGGTTTTATTGTTTTATTAGCCTGCTTAATTGTAGGTGTTAGATATGGTGGCCTAGGACTTGCTGCTATATCAGGTTTAGGTCTTGCCTTTTTTGTATTTGTAATTGGTTTGGTTCCAGGAAAACCACCTATTGATGTAATGTTGACTATTATGGCAGTTGTTACATGCTCTGGTTTTTTACAAGCTTCTAAAGGTTTAGATGTAATGCTAGTTTATGCTGAAAAACTTCTACGTAAAAATCCGAAGCAGATTACAATTTTGGCACCTATAACAACTTGGTTTTTGACTGTTCTTTGCGGTACGGGTCACGTTGTATATACAATGTTCCCAATTATTTATGATATTGCAATCAAAGAAGGTATTCGTCCAGAACGACCTATGGCTGTATCATCTATTGCTTCTCAAATGGGGGTATGTGCTTCACCGGCATCCGTTGCAGTCGTATCCGTTGTTGCTATGTTAGTAGCGGCTAACTTCCCAGCTAGTGTAGTAACAATCTTGGCAATTACAATTCCAGCTACTTTCTGTGGTGTTATTGTTGCTGGTATTTGGAGCATGCGTCGTGGCAAAGATCTTGCAAATGATCCAGACTTTCAAGAACGTATTAAAAATCCTGAGCAACGTGCGTACATTTATGAAGAAAATAAAGAAGCAAGTGTTAAAACTGAACTTCCACGTACTGCATATTGGGCAACAACAATTTTTCTACTAGGTATTCTTATTATTGCTCTCTTTGGTAGTTTCCCTGAACAATTGTTACCACTTGTTCCAAATGCTAAAGGCGTATGGAAACCATTATCCATGACACCAACTATTCAAATTTCTATGCTTGTAATTGCTGCGATTATTCTTCTTGTGTGCAAGGTAAAAGTTAGTGATGTAACGAATGGTTCTGTATTTAAATCTGGTATGATTGCAGTTATCTCTGTTTATGGTGTAGCTTGGATGGCAGAAACATATTTCGGTGCTTACATTCCACAATTTAAAACTACATTGTCTGGCATTGTTGTAGCGTATCCATGGACATATGCTTTTGTGCTATTCTTGATTTCTAAACTGGTAAACTCGCAAGCGGCAGCACTTGCTATTGTAGTGCCAATGGGCCTTAGTGTTGGAGTAGATCCTCTCATTATTTTATCCTTTGTGCCAGCTTGTTATGCTTACTTTATTTTACCAACTTATCCATCAGACCTTGCATGTATCGGATTTGACCGTTCTGGTACAACGCGCATTGGTAAGTTCGTAATCAACCACAGCTTTATACTACCTGGTTGTATTGGTGTATTCACAAGCTGTGTGGTGGGTTACTTTATTGCTCACGCAATGTTTTAAGATATATTATAAATTTATATACTATTCGATTAAAGCCCTTCGCTTATGTGAAGGGCTTTCACTATACAATCGTGTTTACAAATGTAATATAATTAGAATAAATAGTTGTATTGTAGTTAATGAGGCATATGTTATGTATTAACGGGAATGTATCCTATACATTGGAAAGAATACTCTAAAGTTGATGATACTAATAGTGGTACTTTTATGTATCTTGTTAATACAGTAACTAAAGATAAGAAATAGAAAGTAATATACATTTATGATCATAGAAAAAGCAATTATAGAACAATATGAAGCTGTTAGGGCTTTTTATCATTCCCTTATAGATGGATTACAAGACTCTATCTATGATATAGGTTGGAAAAAGGATATTTATCCTGAGCCGGAATATTTAAGGTCTTCCATTACTAAAGGAGAATTATTTATAGGTATAATTGGTGGGCAAATTATAGCAGCTATGGTAATCAATCATGAATCTAACGAAGGATACCAGAATGTTGACTGGCCTACAAAAGCCAATGCAGATGAAGTTATGGGCGTTCATGCTCTTGGGGTATATCCTCATTACGTTGGACAAGGTTATGCTAAAGAATTAGTTGGATTTGCCATTAAATATGCTAAAGAAAATAAGCAAAAGTCAATACGTCTTGATGTCCTTAAAGGCAATGTTCCTGCTGAAAAGCTATATTCTAGTATGGGGTTCAAGTATCACTGTACATTACCCATGTATTATGAGGATACAGGCTTAACAGATTATGAATTATATGAACTTTCATTGCAAAGGGTATCAATTTTATAAGCTTTGATACAAATAGGTATATTATGTTTAAACCAATTCGTAAAAAGATAAATGAAATAGATCGCGCTGCTACAGAAACATTATTGGCGTCTAATCGTCGAGGTATTCTAGCCATGAATGGTGATAATGGATACCCATATGCCATTCCGATTAACTATTTTTATGATAATAAAACACAGAAAATTTATTTTCATGGAGCCAAAGCTGGTCATAAAGTAGATGCATTAAAAGCTTCAGATAAGGTATGTTTTACAGTATATGGTGATGAGCATATTGATGAATCTGAACCTTGGGCACCATATGTACAAAGTGCAGTTGTGCTTGGGAAATGTCGTTTATTAGAGTCAGGTTCGGACTCTATAGCTCGATTGAAAGAATTTGCTATGAAATATTATCCTGATGAAGCTTTAGCTGATGATCAAATTGCTCGTAATGGTAGAGCTACACAGATGTTTGAAATTACTATTGAACATATGAGTGGAAAACAAGTACAAGAGAAATAGTAAGAAAGCCCTTCACCTATTTGAAGGGCTTTTACTATACACTCATACTTATAAATGTAATATAATGTAATTAGTAATCATCATTTTAAAAATATTATTTTAGGGAGAGAGCTATGATACAGATAAAAGATTTAGGTACATTTGAAGCTGTGCCTGAAATAGTAATAGATATCGTAAAAGGAAATATTATAGCTTTAGAAAACGCATTAGTAGATGGTTGGGATATTCATAAACCTATACAATTGGGTAAGTACAGTGAGTATTCCCCTCTAGAGTTGGCGTTAGTAATGAATTGTTTACCAAGTGTTCAATGGTTAGTTGAACATGGTGCAGATATAAATGAAGAAGAAAATCCAAGTTTCTTATTAGCCGTGCGATATGGAACAAAAGAGATTATCGAATACGTTGTGGCACATGGGGCCAATATACATGCTTTAAATTGTGTGAAAGTAGATGCTTTTCAGGCTGCCTTATATGGTAAGCAATATAAGCACTTACAGATAATTCATGACTTAGGCCATACAGTTCAGAAATATGGTGGTCCAGCTTTTAGAAATGCTATTACAGATAGAAATTATGAGGTCCTAGATTTTTATATCAATCATGGTGTAGATATTAATTATAATAAACCAGATTCTGTATATCCTTTTAAGCCAACTCCACTATGTGTAGCTGCTCGGTACGTAGATTTAAAAATGTGCAAATACTTGGTAGAACATGGCGCTGATGTGACTATCACGGAAAAGGATGGCATGCGTCCCTATAGCATTGTTGTTGAAAAGGGCGATATGGAAATGGCTGAGTATTTTAAAAATCTAGAACCAGCTGAGTATCATGATTTACAGAATAAAATGGATCAATTAAAATCATTTAAACTACCAAAGGCGTTAGTATTATTTTTAGAGGGAGATAATCTCTATTTTGAATTGCCAGATTCTGATTTTATATCCATAGAATTTTTCCCTCTAATTAATACAATTCCATTTAAAGTAGGTCGTCGTAACCTATTGCGTTTATCTAAAGAGCTAGGCGAGTATAACGATTGGCAAATTGTATGGGATCCTAGGTCTAAAAAGATTGGTTGTTATGATATAGAGCATCAAGAGTTACGAGAACTTTGCAAGTTTGATGAGTTTATGGCAGATATGTCAGGTCAATTAGAAACCTTATTCTAATGTATATTGTAAAGTTGAGGAGATACATATGGTAGATGCCGTTGAGAAAGCCTATACAGATTGGTCAATTGATGTAGGTGACTATAAGTATGAAGGGATTACCTTGAATGAGGTTGAGCAAAATCTCTACGCTATTGAGGATCAAGAACAGGATTTTGTAGTTATATCACCATCAAATGCAATTCCGATAGATAATAAAATGTATAACTTTGTGCAAGTTTGTAGTGATCAAGATACCGATTTATTACATATAGAGCTTAGTGTAACTAATGATGGTGAGCAGGGCGCTATCATATACGGTAAAAATGAGCTAGGCCCTCAAGAGGTATTCCAGATTATAGAAGAATTTATTGCACATCATAAGGCTCCATCATTAGATGATTGGGAAGTCGTACTAGATTTAAGACCGAAGATGGAAAGCTATATAAAAGGAACAAAAAATGACTAATCCTGCAATATATGATGAACAGTTAAGGCAATATACCATATCCTACGAAGGAATACAGTTTTGCTGGGATGATGAATTCAAAGATTTACATTATTTTGCCATAGATGGATGATATATTTTCCATGATTTTGCTAGTATGACTTATGTGTGGAGTCTATTATGTTATATACACCTAATAACATTTTGTATAAGTATATTCGCTATCGATTTAGACGCATTCAGATTCAGTGCAATATGTTATATGATATAGCACCGGAGGAAGAAGATGAGATTTGTCGTAATCTATTAAAAAAGAGGGCGAAGATATTAATTCCCGTTGGCATATTATATTTTTTGCTTTTTGGGGTTATTTTCGCTTGGCTAGTAGGAACAAGTGAGGAATTAAATCCGTTAATGCAATGGGAATTAAGTGTGATAGACTATGTGATACCCATTTTAAATACCATAGATATTAAGTGGTATGCATATCCTCTGGATCTATTATGGGTAGCAATTATATTAGCGCCTATAGCGATTATAAATGCATCTCCTTATATCATTATTTCCTATATTGTAGATACTATTTTGATACGACATGAGGTAAAAGCTTTAATCAAAACTTATTCTATAAATGAGTAATTAAGAATTTAGATTATATCGGTTTAAACTAGGAGAGGGTATTATGAGTAATCTGAAAGACTTTGATTGGACTGGATTTTGGAACGATGTTGACTATGCATTTGAATCCTATATTGGTAAACCGGTTACTGATAAGGATATTAAAGCAGCTGAAGCAGAATTAGGTTATACATTGCCTGCTGCATATATTGAGCTACTTAAAAACCATAATGGTGGTGTAGTAAAGAAAAATTGTTTTATTAATGATGATGACGATTGTGTATATATAACAGGAATATATGGCATCGATAGAGATAAAAAATACTCTCTTTTAGGTGAGATGGGGAATGAATTTTGGATTTCGAAAGTAAAATATCCCCCTATCGGTGTCGTTGTAGCCGATACGATTTCTGGTGGTCACGATATGATTTTCCTTGATTATCGTGACTGTGGTCCTAGCGGTGAACCTAAGGTTGTACGTGTAGACCAAGAAGGTGATTATTCAATTACTCTCTTAGCAGATAATTTTGGTGACTTTATTAAGAACTTATATATCAGTATAGAAGAAATTACGGATGAAGAGTTTCAATCGTTAAGTGATGCGGAAAAGGTTAAGCTCCTTAATGAACAAGAGGGCATTGATATCAAGCGTGCGATGGAACTGTTAACTAATATGGGTATCGATAATTTGTCTCCTATACTGTTAAGCACCTTAGGACGTATGTATAACAATAATGGCCGCGCAGCAGAGGCTATTGATTTATTTAATCGTATTGATGAGGCATATCGCGATTGGTCTTGGTATTATCGTTGTGGCTATGCTCATGCATTTTTGGGATGTGGTGAAAGCTACGAATCTGAACATGTGCAGCAAGCATTACAGTTAATAGAAGCAGGTATGAAAATGGCGAAAGAGTCCCATTTAGATAAACAGCTGGGCTGGTGTTGCGAAGTTGTAAAATACTTATTAACTCAAATCAAGCCAAAAGATTACAAGGAGGATTACCCTGTGATTTTTGATACCATTAAGAATCTATTTGATAAGAAAAATAGTAAAATTACTACAGAAGGTAAAGCTACTGGAGACATTAATGAACGCGAAGAGGATAACTATCCTACATATGATGTAGTGCATTGGGTATTTAATAAGCAAACATATAGCAGAGAAGAGTTTACCAAAGAATACAATGAAAATGTAAAGAAATATGTAGATAATGAAGCAGATGACGACGATAGATTAGAAGAACCTGAAATTCTAGTAACCTATGAAGCTTGGATTGAAAGTGAAGACCAACTTTTTAATAATGAACGTGTTACCGATGAAGAATTGCTGGAAGAAGATAAAGAAGATGGCATGTGGCAAGTAGAAATTATGGCTCATCTTGTAGCGGATAATGGTACATATTTTACTAGAGAAGAATTACTTTTTAAATTACACAATTTAATGGCCAATAAAGAATTAGGAGATCACGTATTCTTTGAAGGTATTGAATACGAAGGTCATGAATGTGAAGGGTACGGACTTATAGATAATGAAGATGGTATACCTGTATTCTTTATTGTTTGTGGTAGCTAGTTAGTATAGAACATTATAAGACAATAATAGATTAGCCCTTCGCTATGCGAGGGGCTTTTACTATATACGTAGAAATTATATACTTTTGTGCTTCGGGCTACGTTATTTTATAGGGGATTAATGTAGAATATTGAGAAATATGTTAGGTATAATAAAATCAAAGCATTGTTTAAAAGATTACAAGGAGGATTATATTATGATTTTTGAAATGATCAAAAACCTTTTTAACAAAAATGAGAACACGGAAAAGATTGAATATCTTGGTGTTGATAAAGATGGTAATAAAATATATGAAGGTTATTATCATGAGTTTAAGGGAATTCCTTGGGTTTTTAATAAAACTACCTATACTAAAGAAGAGTTTGCTAAGGAGTTTTATACATGCTTAGAAGAGCATAAAGTTAATCCTGATAATTTACCGCCATTAGTAGAGCCTGAAATTTTTGTAAGCTATGAAGCTTGGATTGAAAGCAAAAGTCAGCTTCACCCTAATGAACACTTATACGAGGTAGATGAATTACTAGAAGACGATAAAGAAGATGATATGTGGCAAGTTGAAATCTATGCTCGCCTTAAAGCAGATAATGGTCAGTACTTTACTACTGAAGAGCTTCTTTTCAAGATACATAACTTAATGGCCAATAAAGAGCTCGGTGATCATGTATTCTTTGAAAATCTAGTCTATGATGATCACGAATTTGAAGCTGATGAAATTGAAGATATTGACGATAATGATGAAGGTATTCCTGTATTTGTTGTATGGCTTGGTAGCTAGTTAAATAGTCTTTTTTGTCATAAACTATTATTTTAAAATCTGTAATTTATTGTTTTGTGTTGTTTGTTATTATTATGCTAAGATGAGTTCATATACATATTGATAATATGAGGGGAAGTGTATTGTATGTCTATGACTGTTGAACAGTTTTTATCTTTTTCTGAAAGTGAGCAATTACAAACTGTTAAAGAGCTTAATGATACTGGAAATGTAAAAACTATTATTGATGTGTTAACTAGTGTAGGCATAGAAAACTTATCTATATCTCTGTTAGGTGAGCTCGGTAGAGCTTATAATAATAATGGCAATGAAAAAGAGGCAATTAAGGTATTAGAGTCTATTGATGAAGAATATCGTGATGCGGTGTGGTATTATCGTTGTGCCTATGCGTATGGAGCCATTGCTTCAGACAATAATGAATCGTATACATCAGATATTATGAAACAGATGCTAAGATTAGTAGATCAGGGCGTACGTTTAGCTCAGGAAAAGAATCTGGATGATATAAAATCGTACTGTTTTGAAGTCATTGATATGTGCTATATGCAGATGGACTTTGAACAGTGTGAAGCAGAGTATCCTGAGTTATGTAAAGCTTATAGCAATTATGTAGCAGAGAAAAAGAAGAAACGAGAAGGTGTACCTCGTCATCGGACCATTACTATTGAAGAAATCCAATCTGCAGATGATATGTGGACCATTAATGAGCCCATGTATTGGTCTATCAATATATATGGTTCTTACGATGATTATTTAGAATCTGGAAAACCTTTCACTTTAGAGCAACGATACCTCAATGCAATATGTTGGTATTTTGCCGAGGTCAATAATGGTGGTCATCATCAATTTTTATATAACTCAACAGGCATTGTATGGGAAGATGCTCTTGCTGGCTTACGCCTCTTCAAGATGGATGAGCTAGCAGATAATTTACAATCAGTTATCGATTACTTTGGTGGTTCAGTTCCATTTGATAGAGCTGAACGATGGACTATTTTACAAGACTGGGAAAATGAAGAGGAATTGTTCGATTTTCTCGATAAAAAAGATGATGTAGTGTATGAATATGATGGAATTTATGAAGATACATTCGTACATGAACATCCTGAATTATTTGTATTTGATGGTACCTATACGATTCCAGAATAAGCTTGGGATATATTTAACAAGATATAATCGATGTAACCGGTACAACTGGTACTTTCACTATGTTAATCGATTTTATTATGTAGTAACTTTCACCAAGTAGAAACGATATATTAGAGGTATTACATGTTAGATAAACAAGGCGTATATGATTGTTTACGTGACCATCATATTGATTTTGAAATTACAGATCACGCACCATTATTTAGTATGGACGATAAGCCAAATGTGCAGTTGCCCTATCCTGAGTGGGATGCGAAGAATTTATTTATACGAGATCATAAACGAGAGCATTACTATTTAATTACCGTTCGTGGTTCTAAACGTGTAGATTTAAAGCAATTCCGTAAGGACCACAAACTTAAAAAAATTTCCTTTGGTTCCGAAGAAGAACTATGGGATATATTGAAGATTAAACCAGGTCACGTATCTCCATTCTGCTTGCTTCATGATGAGGACCGTAAGGTCCATTACTATATTGATGCGGACTACGAGAATAATTTAATCGGCATACATCCGAACCAAAATGATGCGACTGTGTGGCTTCAAGGTAAAGAACTAGTTAAACTCATTGAAGAGCATGGTACAATAGTAGAATATATTACATTGTGATTTAGGAGTCTTTTATGAACAAAAATTTGTTAAAACGTATTGTATTAACATCTGCTATTGCCGTATTAGGTGTAAGCACATCTTTTGCAGCTCTTGTTATGGAGCGAGATCAATCTGTAGATACAGCACCTAGTGTAGGCATGTATCGTTTCGAAGTACCTGTAGAGTTACAAGGAACTTATAATAGTGCAGGTGTAGCTAATCTGACAGCATCTATGGAAAAAGAACCTAATACATTGTCCATGAATGTGGCGCATGTAAAAGGTAATCCTTCGGAGTCTTATGTAGTTGAAATCTATAAAGATTTAGCTGCTATTGAGACACATCGCAAATCTGACCATTATCAAGCCTTTGTTAATGAAGTAGGTTCTAAATTAACAAATCGTAAGATGTACGATGTACAGTCTGTACTTTTATTTGAAAAGAAAGATGCATTATCCATTGTAAATGATGGTAAGGCAGTAGTTACCTTAACTGAGTTTACTGTTGATAGCAATGAAATCGATACGGTACAACGACAATATCAACTCGATATGGAACGTGCCGTTCGTGATGATGTGGGTTATAAGGCTGGTTATGTGCTTCGTGAAAGAAACGCAAAAAATCGCTGGTACATCATTCAGATCTATAGCAATCAGGAAGCCCTTACTAAACACTTGAATAGTCCAGGCTATCGCTTTATGATGAGCCAAATCCAAGGTAGTCTACAAGGGGTTACTACTAAAGTATTAGATGGGGATATCCTCGTAAACCATGGTGGTCAAGCTTTTGTTAGACCTTAGTCTTTGATAAAATACTAATCAGTAAAGTTACTGCTAGCATATTATGTGCTAGCAGTTTTTTGCTATATAATAGGTTATAATCTAGTTAATTCTATTTAGGAGTTATATATGACACAACAAGAACGATTGCGCTATCTTTTAGAGGGATTGGTAGCAGAATATAAAGAGAAATATAACGAACATATAGATATTCCAGTAAATGAAGAAGAACAATTTACTCTATTTAGAGCACTATGTAATATTCGTCCAGCAGGAGCCATGCCCGCGGAATGGATGAAGATACAGGATGAATACTTAAATACATTGGCTCATGAAAAAGGCATCGTTACGATTAACGATATGGAAGAGCGAGAACCTCAGATATATTTGTGGCAAGGGGATATAACGCGTCTAGCGGTAAAGGCTATAGTCAATGCAGCTAATGAGCAGTTGCTCGGTTGTTTTCTACCGAATCACAAATGTATTGATAATGCCATTCATACTTTTGCTGGTATTGAGTTACGTATGGCCTGTGCTAGGATGACTGAGTATATGGATATGCCTGAAAAGACAGGTGTAGCTCGTATGACCTATGGTTTTAATTTACCTGCCAGTCATGTTATCCATACGGTAGGGCCTATTGTTTATGATACTGTTACAGACTTAGAAAAAGAACAATTGTCATCGTGCTATAGATCTTGCTTGGAGCTAGCTAATGCTTATAGTTTGAAGTCCATTGCATTTTGCTGCATTTCTACAGGTGAGTTTAGATTTCCTAATGAATTGGCGGCCCGAATTGCTATTTATACGGTGCGTACTTATTTAAAAGAAACTAATAGCAAAATACAAGTGGTATTTAATGTATATAAGGATATAGATTATGACATCTACAACAAACTATTGGGATAACTAACATACTCCTTTTGAAATTCATAAAAATGCTGTATCATTTAATAATGACATACAAAAGGTATTGAATGATTTGTTATCTTAAGAAGGAGTTAATGTACTATGAATTATAAATACACCTATGAAAGCCCATTAGGAACTATGGTTATGCTTGGTACATTATCATACTTAACAGATTTATTTTTTATTGATGAAGCTCATGCACCTAGTTATGATGATGCGGAGTATATAGAGCAACTAACAGGTCCATTTGAAGTAACAATTATGTGGCTAAATCAATACTTTAATGGTAAAAAGCCCTTTATTACTCCTCCCATCCAGTTAGAAGGTACTGAGTTCCGTAAATCCGTATGGTCTATATTACAGACAATTCCTTATGGTGAAACTACAACATATGGAGATATTGGTAAACAGATTGCACAGGAACAAGGTAAAGAGAAATTCTCTGCTCAAGCCGTAGGGGGGGCTGTAGGGCATAATCCAATTTCTATCATCGTTCCTTGTCACCGTGTTATTGGTAGTAATGGCCAGTTAACAGGCTATGCAGGGGGCATTGAACGTAAGAAATATATGCTAGACCTAGAGTCGGAGCATAAATAAAGTAATAGTAAATATAAAACATAGATAATAATAAAAGAGATTACTTCTATGTATAGTTAGACATACATAGAAGTAATCTCTTTTTGTGTTTAGATATATTTAGTTGTAATGTAAATAGATATCGTAATAATTAGAATACGAGCAAATACAATACTTTAACAATGTACTTATTTTAAATAAATTTGTTTTCTAAGGTACCAATACCGCTTATGGAAACTGTAACAATATCTCCTGGTTTTAACCAAGAATACTTACTTTCATTTTTACCTAATACTACGCCACTAGGCGTACCTGTAAAGATAATGTCACCTTCTTGGAGTGTCATATATGTTGATAAGAAGGCAATAATGTTATAAGGCTTAAAAATCATTTGTTCTAGCTTTGCTTGTTGACGTATTTCACCATTTACTGTTGTCGTAATAGTAGCACTTTCAAAGTCAAAATCATCAGGAGATACAATATTAGGACCAATAGGAGCAAAGTGATCAAGCGATTTGCCAAGAATCCATTGAGAACCTCTAAACTGTAATGTACGGGCAGATACGTCGTTACCAATGGTATAGCCTAAGATATGTTCCATTGCCTTTTCAGGAGATATGTTTTTACCAGATTTACCGATGATGATAACTAATTCTCCTTCATAATCGTAATGGAAATTTTCGTCTTCAATGGTAATTGTATCATGATTACCTGCAAGAGCATTTGATGTTTTCATAAAGATTTCTGGAAAATCATGTGTAGCTAGACTAGTTTCAGCAATATGATCAGCGTAGTTAAGGCCAATACAAATGATACTTTTAGGATTAGGAATTAAAAAATGTTTATTTTCGTTCATAATAGGTCCCTCCTAGTAAAATAGGATAATGTATATCTGCAATTATTATAATATAAATAGGGCGGTAGCTATACTGTAAAAAACAATTTTTATATTCAACGATAGTATAGCTAGGGGCCTATTTGATAATATACATATCTATTAATATGTTACCTATATATAGATGATATATCTTAATAGATACTATATCTGTATATATAATTTATCATCTCTATAGAATCTATTGAAAATACAAGATGATAGTGATAAGATTAAGTGTATATCAATATAAATGGAGGTTATTGTTATGAGCAAGAATATCGATTGGGATAATCTCGGTTTTGGTTATGTAGAAACCGACTACCGTTATTTGACTACATATAAAGATGGTAAATGGGACGAAGGTGGTCTAATTACTGATGCTAACGTTGTCCTTAATGAATGTGCTGGTGTATTCCAATACGCTCAAACTGTTTTTGAAGGTTTGAAAGCATACTATACAAAAGATGGTCACATCGTATGCTTCCGTCCAGATTTGAATGCAGAACGTTTGAATCAATCCTGTGAACGCCTTGTAATGCCTACATTACCTGAAGGTCGTTTCCTCGAAGCTGTAAAAGAAGTTGTAAAAGCAAATAAAGACTTTGTTCCTCCATATGGTCATGGTGCAAGCCTTTATATTCGTCCTTACATGATGGGTACAAACTCCGTTATCGGTGTAAAACCTGCTGATGAATATCAATTCCGTGTGTTTACAACACCAGTAGGCCCTTACTTTAAAGGTGGTGCTAAACCAATCAAAATTCGTATTACTGATTTTGATCGTGCAGCTCCTCATGGTACTGGCCATATTAAAGCTGGTTTGAATTATGCTATGAGTTTGTATGCTATCACTGATGCTCATAATGAAGGCTATGCAGAAAATATGTATCTTGATGCGGCTACTCGTACACATGTAGAAGAAACTGGTGGTGCTAACTTCATCTTTATTACTAAAGATGGTAAATTAGTTACACCTAAATCTGATAGTATCTTGCCATCCATTACACGTCGTTCTTTGATGTATGTAGCAGAACACTACCTTGGTATGACTGTAGAACATCGTCCTGTTCATAAAGATGAATTAAAAGACTTTGCTGAAATTGGTCTTTGTGGTACAGCGGCTGTTATTTCTCCAGTAGGTCAAATCGATACTCCAGAAGGCACTATTAATGTTCCTGCTGGCATGGATGATATGGGTCCTATCACTAAAAAATTATATGACACATTACTTGGCATTCAACATGGTGAAATCGAAGCTCCTGAAGGCTGGGTAGTTAAAATTTGCTAATTATTTAACTATGCAAATATGATTTAATTATGCAAACATGAAAGTATATAAAAACGGCATCTACCGTATGATAGATGCCGTTTTTTATTCTGCTAAAGATATTAGTAAACTAATGATTTTGATTGATAAATATTCTAGCTATATTTAGTTAGCGTTTGCTCTACTATGCACTTTAGCCATAAATTTTTCGTTGTTAATGACAAAGCGTTCATGTGTACCACGACCGATAATACCAATGCCATCAGAAGCTTCGATATCGAATGTGATTTTGCGACCTTCTACGGCGCTTACAATAGCTTTTGCTGTTACTGTTGCACCAAGTGGAGTAGGGGCTTCATGGGTGATGGATAAAGCAATACCTACAGTGCCTTCACCTTCTTCTAAGTATGGTTGTACTGCTGCTTGAGCCGCTTCTTCCATTAAAGCGCACATGGCTGGTGTGGCAAAGACATCTAAAGAACCAGATTTCATTGTTTTAGCAATATTAGATTCTGTAACTGTTACAGTAGCCGTAGCTGTTTGACCTGCTGATACCATATTATACCTTCTTTCATTAAGAAAATTCTCGTTATAATAGTATTATACATCTTTCGATAATTTTTATGCTAATGTAATGATACATATTTTATAGATATATGTATACACCTCTAATGCTATATCGGTTATCAATTTTAAATATATTAAAAAAGCTATTCAAATTAAAGAAATGTAACTAGTTATAACTGTTCTATAGAATACGTGATATAATGAAGCTAGTCTTTTTTATACGAGGTATATATGAGTAAAAGAAATTTAAAACCTTCTGGTGAAGGTTGGGTACAGTTAATAGCAGGCATAGGTTTTATTGTTTTATTAATTATTATAAATATTGTAGATCCTACATTTTATCCGACCATGTGGCACTTAGCAACAAGTGGCTCTATGGAAGAGGTAGCGGAGTATATTCAAAGTTTTGGCCCTATGGCCATGTTGGTGAGTATGGTCCTCGATATTTTTGTTAACGCCGTAGGCTTTTTACCGTCAATTTTCATATCTACAGCTAATGGTTTAGTATTTGGTATGTGGCCAGGGATTATTATTTCTTGGTTGGCTGAAACAATTGGTGTAGTCATTAGCTTTTATATTATGCGTTACTTCTTACGTGATACAGCGGACAAGTTGATTGCTAAGAGTACGGTATTGATGAAAGTAGATGATTTTTCCGGTAAAAATGGTTTTGTGGTCATGTTATTTGCACGATCCTTACCGTATTTTCCATCTGGAGTCATTACCGCCTTAGGGGCCATTAGTAAAATCAAACCTAGAGATTATATATTGGCAAACTTGATTGGTAAATTTCCATCTACGGCTTTAGAAGTAGCTATTGGTACAGATATTGTAAATTTCCAAGAAAATATGGGACGATTAGGAATTATTGTTCTTGTTGCAGGTGTTGTATACTTCATTCTTTGGAAAGTATATAAGAACTATATTAATAAGAAAAATGCGGAACAAGAGCATGATCCTAATGCGTAATATAAAGTCTAATTAGGTAAGCCATTACAAAATAACTAATTAACTATAGGCTGCTTACGTTTTAATAATGTAATATTCTTAATTCTTGATGTTAGTAATATTTTCTACTTAGAAGTGTTTTCTACATAGTATATATGAAAGAGGCGATAGTATGAGCTTTTCTCTTCCTGAACGTGTAACCTTAAAAGGTCCTAATTTTATTCGTGAAGTATTTGAACGTGGTGTAGGCGTGGAAGGCTTTATTAGCTTTGGTATTGGTAATCCTGCGCCAGAAGCGATACCGGTAGAGGTCATCGAAAGGGCTTTTGATGAAGTTGTGCATTCTAATCCTATGAGCCTTTTACAATATGGTCCAATGCAAGGTGATGCACATTTAGCAGAACTTACGTTAGAACGTTTAGTACAAACTCATAAGATGAATTCGGAAGGACAAGGTCTCATTATTTCCAATGGTGCAGGTCAATTATTAGGTCTTGTACCAATTACAGTTTTAGAACCAGGCGATGAAGTGTATATGGATGAATTTACTTTCACCAGTGCTATTAACTCTGTGCGCAACATGGGCGGTAAAGCAATAGGTATTAAAACTGACGAGTACGGTATGATTCCGGGTGAGTTAGAAAAAGCGGCTCAATCTGGTAAAGGTAAATATATTTATCTAATTCCCAACTTCCAGAATCCAACAGGCATTACTATGCCTTTAGAGCGCCGTAAGGAGATTTATGCTATTGCATCTAAATATGATTTATTTATCTATGAAGATGATCCATATGGTGAAATTCGTTTCGCCGGAGAATATATTCCAACGTTCAAATCCTTCGACACAGAAGATCGTGTTCTGTATGCAGGTTCTTATTCTAAAACATTATCTGCAGGCTTGCGTGTAGGCTTCTTATTTGGCCCAACTAAAGTTATTGAAGCTATCCAAGCATTAAAAAATAATACGGCCGGTCAAATGCCATTAGTAACTCAAAAGGTGGTAGCGAAGGTTCTTGATACCATTGATTACGATGCTCATTTAGATAATGTACGAAAAGTATATAAAATGAAATGTGAAGCTTTACTTAACGCTTTTAAAAAGTATGCGAGTTCTAAAGTTCATTTGACACAACCTACAGGTGGTATGTTTGCATGGATGACGATGCCTGAGGATGTAGATTGTGATGTATTCTTTGAAACTTGTATGGACCGCAATGTTGGGATTATTAAATGTGGTGCCTTTGCAGCAGATGGAGCAGGAGCAGGTCATGCATTTCGTTTGAGCTATACGGTACCAACAGTAGAGGAAATTACAAAGGGGATGAAAATTCTCGGCGGGTTAACTAAAGAATTTTGTGGTGAGTAATATATTGATAATTTTTGATATAACGTGATACAATGTAGGCGTAGATACATTGTGTTTACCATATAAAAAAGTTTTTAATATAGATGTGAGGTATAGCCTCAAAGAAAGTAGGTGTTTACTATGGGTTGCGGTAGCAGCAGTGATTGTGGCGGATGCCCATCTCAATCTTCTGGTTGCGGTGGTGGCGCGTCTCAACAACCTCAAGATCTTACAGCTCAATTACACGAGCTTAGTTCTGTTAAACATGTAATTGGTGTAGTATCTGGCAAAGGTGGCGTAGGTAAATCCTCCGTTACCAGCTTGATGGCCATTACAATGGCGCGTAAAGGTTACAAAGTAGGTATCCTCGATGCGGATATTACAGGTCCTTCTATTCCTAAGATGTTTGGCATTAAGGAAAAGGCATATGCTGACGAAATCGGTATGTATCCTGTAAAATCTAAAGGCGGTATTGACGTTATGTCTGTTAACCTCCTTTTGGAAAACGATACAGATCCTGTTTTATGGCGTGGTCCTATTTTAGGTAATGTAGTAAAACAATTTTATACAGATGTTATTTGGAAAGACATCGATTATTTATTTGTTGATATGCCACCGGGAACAGGTGACGTAGCGATTACTGTATATCAATCCTTGAAATTGGACGGTATTATTATCGTTACATCTCCTCAAGACTTGGTATCCATGATTGTTGAAAAAGCAGTTAAAATGGCTGATTTAATGCAAGTGCCTATTATTGGTGTGGTGGAAAACTACTCTTACTTCCATTGCCCAGATAACGGTAAGGATTATCAAATTTTTGGTGAAAGCCACATCGAAGAAATCCTTCAAAAATATGGTCTATTATTGTTGAACCGTTTACCAATTGATCCGACTATTGCAGACCTTTGTGATAAAGGTGATATTGAGTCTATCGAAAAAACAAATTTAGAGGACGTATCTCTACCTGAATAGGATTCATATGATGAAAGCTGTGCATACTTAGTAATGCACAGCTTTTTATCACATCTTTTTATGGTGAATTATGTTATATTTATGGTAGGAAGATAGAATTATATCTTTAATTCTCTTACTACAGATATGCTGAACATAGTTAGTATAGATTTTTATTTTTCTTAACATGATACTATAGGGTGTATTGGCATATATTGGTTTAATTTTAATGTTTTCCTATGTAGGACGTATGTGTATGAAAAAACTATTGAACTGGATCATTCCGGCAGCCTTTGGTTTAGGTCTGTGGTTTGTTCCAACTCCAGAGGGATTAACTCCTCAGTCATGGCATTTATTTGCAATCTTTGTAGCTACTATCGTAGGCTTCATTACTCAGCCCTTACCGATTGGTGGCGTATCTATCGTTGTTATTACTGTTGCTGCATTGACAGGTACATTAAAGATTAGTGAAGGTATTTCAGGTTTTGCTAACTCTGCGATCTGGCTAATTGTAGGTGCTTTCTTATTCTCTCGTGGCTTTATTAAAACTGGTTTGGGTAAACGTATCGCTTATAATTTGATTTCTGCTTTTGGTAGTAGTTCCTTGCGTTTGGCCTATGCATTGGCTTTGTCTGATTTGATTTTAGCTCCCGCAACACCATCTAACACAGCTCGTGTAGGCGGTGTAATCATGCCAATTACAACTAGTTTAGCAAAAGCTTTTGGTTCTGAACCACAAGATGGACCTCGTAAAATCGGTTCTTTCTTGATGCAATCTATTTATCAAGTAAATACGATTACATCTGCTATGTTCCAAACATCCATGGCTGGTAATACATTGGTTGCTGCATTGGCACTTCAATCCTTTGGTATTGGTATTACTTGGGGTGACTGGGCTATGGCAGCTATCGTTCCTGGTATCATTGCATTGATTATTATGCCGTACTTTATTTACAAAGTGTATCCACCGGAAATTAAAGATGCTCGTGAAGCTCAACAAATGGTTTGCGAAGAGTTAAAAGGTCTTGGAAAGATGTCTTTCCAAGAATGGGTAATGCTTGGCGTATTTATTTTAGCATTAGTCTTATGGGCTACGTCTCAATTCACAAAACTTGATGCTACAACTGTTGCATTCTTAGGTATTTCTATTTTACTTGCTACAGGAGTTCTAATTTGGGACGATGTTAAGAGTGAAAAAGGTGCTTGGGATACCTTGGTTTGGATGGGGACATTGATGGGCTTTGCCGGGTTCCTTTCTAAATTGGGCTTTATCAAATGGGCTACAGTTCAAGTTGGTGGTTATATTCCAGAAGGCTCTTGGGTAATTGCCTTTGTTGTAGCTGTTCTTGTTAATACATATGCTCACTATGTATTTGCATCTTTAACAGCGCATATTTCTGCAATGTTCGTAGCGTTCTCTGCAATCGCTATTTCTGCGGGTGCACCACCAATGTTGACATTGTTGATGATCGCATTCACATCTAACTTGTGTATGTCTTTGACTCACTATGCTGCAGGTCCATCTCCAGTAATCTATAATACTGGGTATGTTTCTCAAAATACATGGTGGAAACTTGGTTTCTTCACATCTATAATCAACTTAATTATCTTCATGGGGCTTGGCTCTGTATGGATGAAGTTAATTGGTATGTGGTAAAATCCATTACTGACAATTTTATAGGATTGTAATGCATGCACTTTAATTTTTTTAGACTTAGTGTACTATGCATTTATATCGTATATAAAAAGCCGTCCCGATAGGGGCGGCTTTTTGTGATAAAATATGAGTAGTTAATAGATAATTAATGTAAATATTGTAAAATAATATACATAATAAATTATTCAAGCTAATTGTACAAATTTTATATGATTTGTGTATAGGAGGGACCTATGAAGTTTGATAATGAACAATTATTAAAGTATATTGGCGCTTGTACATCTCCGTATCACACAGTAGATACGAGTTTACAAATGCTTTTGGACTCAGGATTTACAGAGCTCAGTTTAGAAGATGAGTGGCAGTTAGACTCTGGTTCTTATGTAGTTAACGTGTTCGGCACCACCTTATTTGCCTTTCATATAGGAAAGAAACCAGAACATACATTACGTATTGCGTCGGCTCATACAGATTTTCCTGCTATTCGTGTTAAACCAAACCCTATAACCTCTGTGAAAGGATACACAAAGTTAAATGTAGAAATGTATGGCGGTCTTATAGAAAATACATGGCTTGATCGTCCATTAGGTGCAGCAGGTACGGTTGTGTTAAAAGGGAAAAATGCCTTTGACGTAGATTCTGTTCTAGTCGATACGAAACGGCCTATCGCTATTGTTCCAAATCTAGCCATTCATATGAATCGTTCTGTTAATGATGGGGTTAAACTAAATCGTCAAAAAGAAATGCTTCCTATATTGACGATGGAACGTAATAATGAAGATAATCCTACAAAACTTTTAAATAATAGAAATAATCCAAGTTTATTCCCAGAATCAGATACTCAATATGATGAGTGGACAAAGTTTTTAGCTGATGAAGTAGATTGCGATCCTTCCGAAATATTATCTTATGAAATGACGTTATATCCTACAGAACAAGGCTGTTTACTCGGTACGGAAGGTGACTTCATTAGCTCACCTCGTTTAGATAATTTAACATCTTGCTTTGGTGTATTATCTGGTATTATTCAAGCTCGAAAAACGAATGTCAATGGTGTTCGTTGTGCTATACTCTTTGATAACGAAGAGGTGGGCAGTCGTACAAAACAAGGTGGGGCGGGTATGATATTACCAAATCTCATTAAACGCGTGTATGACGCATTAGGATATTCTAATCAAGAGATGGACAGTTTTATTTCTAAAGGTTTTATGATTTCCTCCGATGTGGCTCACGGATTACATCCAAACTATCCAGAGAAAAATGATATTACGAATATTCCTGTACTTAATAAAGGGCTATCCCTTAAGATTGCATGTAGCCAATCTTACGCTGGGGATGCTAAGGCCATTGCTATCGTTAAAGGCCTTTGTGAAGAAGCGGATGCACAGTATCAGATTTATGTAAATCGTTCGGATATTCCAGGTGGATCTACAGTAGGTTCCATTTCATCAGCTATGTTACCAATGCGTACTATTGATGTAGGCTTGCCTCTTTTAGCAATGCATTCAGCTAGAGAATTGATGGGGGCAGCTGATCAAGAGCAATTAAATCGATTAATGAATCATTTTCTAGGTGGTAAGTAATATAAAATGGAATTTATTCGATGTGCATTATTGAAAGACATATGATTTTTTGTAATGAACAGTAAAAAATATATTTTATACTTTCATAATTGGTATAATCCTTTAAATATAATGAAAATATTGTATAATAAGTATATATTATTATGAATATAAAACCTCATCATAAATTTTGATGAGGCTTTCCTCAATATTGATTTATCTATAAGTATAGGAAATATTCATATATTAATAAAAATGAAAGCTGATAGTTCACATTTGTGGAAGCTAGTAGGAGGCAATACATGAGAAAAATTAAATCCGTATTGGTTGCCAACCGTGGAGAAATTGCGATCCGCGTGTTCCGTGCATGTAATGAAATGGGAATTAAAACTGTAGCCATTTACTCTAAAGAGGATACATTATCCTTGCACCGTAACCAAGCCGATGAAGCCTATCTCGTAGGGGAAGGTAAAAAACCAGTTGACGCATATCTTGATATTGAAGATATCATCCGTATTGCAAAAGAACATGACATCGATGCTATCCATCCAGGTTATGGCTTCTTATCTGAAAATGAAGGCTTTGCTCGTCGTTGTGAAGAAGAAGGAATTATCTTTATTGGGCCTAAAATCAAGCATTTGAATATGTTTGGTGATAAAGTAAATGCTCGTGAGCAAGCTAAATTAGCAAAAATTCCGATGATCCCAGGTTCTGATGGGGCTTTAAAAGATTATGCTCAACTAGAAGAATTTGCTGATACACATGGTTTTCCATTGATGATTAAAGCCGTTAATGGCGGCGGCGGTCGTGGTATGCGTGAAGTTCATCATAAAGAAGATCTTCGAGATGCATATGATCGTGCTAAATCTGAAGCGAAAGCTGCGTTTGGCGATGATGATGTATATGTAGAAAAACTTATCGTAGAGCCTAAACATATTGAAGTTCAAATCTTAGGTGATGAACATGGCAATGTAGTTCATTTGCATGAACGTGATTGCTCTGTTCAACGTCGTCACCAAAAAGTAGTTGAAATGGCGCCAGCCTTTGCGTTATCATTAGAAACTCGTAAAGCTGTATGTGATGCTGCCGTTAAAATCATGAAAAATGTTGGCTACGTGAATGCAGGTACTGTAGAATTTTTGGTAACTGCTGATAGTAGCTTCTACTTTATCGAAGTTAATCCACGTATTCAAGTAGAGCATACTGTAACAGAAATGATTACAGATATTGACATTGTTCATGCTCAAATTAGAATCGCTGAAGGCTTTAGTTTACATAGCCCTGAAGTAGGTATTCCTGAGCAGGATAAAATTCCTTGTAAAGGCACTGCTATCCAATGTCGTATTACCACAGAAGATCCTAAAAACAACTTTATGCCTGATACCGGTAAAATCTTAGCGTACCGTAGCTCTGGTGGTTTTGGTATCCGTCTTGATTCTGGTAATGCTTTTACAGGTGCCGTTGTAACACCTTACTATGACTCCTTGCTTGTGAAAGCGACAGCATTTGGTCCTAACAACGAAGAAACTATTCGTAAAATGCTTCGTTGCTTAAAAGAGTTCCGTATTCGCGGTGTAAAAACAAATATTCACTTCTTGATTAATGTATTGGAACATCCTGAATTCCAAAGTGGTTCTTACAATGTAAACTTCATTGAAGAACATCCTGAATTATTCGAATTGAAACCAGATCGTGACCGTGGTACTAAATTATTACGTTACATTGCTGATGTTACAATTAATGGCTATTCTGGTGCAGGGGCTCAAGAGGTTCCTGACTTTGAACCGATTCAAATGCCATCTACTTTGGATGTAAGTCCAGCATCTGGTACAAAACAAAAATTTGATGAACTTGGACCAGATAAATTCAGTAAATGGTTATCGGAACAAAAACAAGTATTCTTCACTGATACCACTTGGCGTGATGCCCATCAATCCTTGTTTGCTACACGTCTTCGTACAATCGATATGGCTCGCGTAGCTGGTCATGCTGCAAAAGGTGTACCTAACTTATTCTCCTTAGAATGTTGGGGGGGTGCTACTTTTGACGTATCATACCGATTCTTACATGAAGATCCGTGGGAGCGTTTGCGCATGTTCCGTCGTGAAGTGCCAAATACATTGCTTCAAATGCTTCTTCGTGGTGCAAATGCCGTAGGTTACACATCGTATCCAGACAACGTAGTTCGTCAATTCATTCAACGGGCTGCTGCTAATGGTATTGATGTATTCCGCGTATTTGATAGCTTGAATAGTCTTGATAATATGCATGTTGCTATCGATGAAGTACGTGCACAAAATAAAATAGCTGAAGTTGCATTGTGCTATACTGGCGATATCCTTGATGGTGCTCGTACAAAATACAACTTGGTCTATTATGTAAATATGGCAAAAGAGCTTGAAAAAGCTGGTGCCAATATTATTGCCATTAAAGATATGGCCGGCCTTTTAAAACCACAAGCTTCTTATAACTTGGTATCTGCCTTGAAAGATGCTGTCTCTGTTCCAATTCACTTGCATACTCATGAAGGCTCTGGCAACTCTATCTATACATATGGCCGCGCTGTAGATGCTGGTGTTGATGTAATCGACTTAGCATACTCAGCATTTGCTAATGGTACTTCTCAACCTAGTATGAATTCCATGTACTATGCGTTGTCCGGTCATGAACGTCAACCAGAAATGAACATCGACTATATGGAAGAAATGTCTCATTATTTTGGTAGTATCAGACCATATTACAAAGGTGTAGATAAAGCAGAAGCATATCCTAATACTGAAGTATATCAACATGAAATGCCAGGTGGACAATACTCTAACTTGCAACAACAAGCTAAAATGGTAGGGCTTGGTGATCGTTGGACAGATATTAAGAAAATGTACCACCAAGTAAACATGATGTTTGGTGATATCATTAAAGTTACACCATCCTCTAAAGTGGTAGGGGATATGACATTGTACATGGTACAAAACAACTTAACTGAAAAAGATATCTACGAAAAAGGCGATGTATTGGATTTCCCTCAATCCGTAGTTGAATTCTTTGAAGGTCGTCTTGGTACTCCATATCAAGGCTTCCCTGAAAAATTACAAAAAATCATCTTGAAAGGTGCTCGCCCAATCACAGTTCGTCCTGGTGCAGTATTACCTCCAACAGATTTTGAACATATTCGTCATGAATTAAGCGAAATGGGAGCCCAAACAACGGATGAAGATATTAGTGCATATTGTTTGTATCCTAAGGTTTACCAAGATTACAATAAATTTGTAAAAGACTTTGGCGATGTATCTGTATTAGATACTCCAACATTCTTCTTTGGTATGAAACGGGGCGAAGAAATTCAAGTAACCATTGAAAAAGGTAAGACACTGATTATCAAGATGAACGGTTTCTCTGAACCTGATGAAGATGGTAACCGCATCGTATTGTTCGAGTTTAATGGTCAACCTCGTAGCATTAAGGTTCATGATAAACATGCTAAGACAACTGGTGTTGTTCGTCGTAAAGCGGATGAATCTAACCCTGGTGAAATTGGTGCTACATTGTCTGGTTCCGTTGTTAAGATCCTTATTAAGAATGGTCAATCTGTAACTAAAGGTGAACCATTGATCGTTACAGAAGCGATGAAAATGGAAACAACAATTACAGCTCCTATTGATGGTATCGTAGAAGAAATCCTTGTACGTGAAGGTAGCCGTATCGAATCTGGTGACTGCTTGCTTCGTATTGAAGATGCTTTAAAACGATAAGCTAACAATCATTTAAAATTAAAAATATTATTTCTCAAATATTTCATAAAATGAAAAATTGAAGAATAATGGAAGAATCCCTAGGAAATCCTAGGGATTCTTTGTATTTTCAAGGGTTTCATGGTACTATATAATATAGAGAAAATGGGCGTATTATGCGTTATTTTAGAATGATTAGTAGAAAAGGAGTAGTAACAGATGAGATGTCCTTATTGCCAACACACAGACACGAAGGTAACAGACTCTAGAACGACTGATGAAGGTAATAGTATTCGCCGTCGCCGTGAATGTATCAATTGTGGCCGTCGCTTTACTACCTATGAAATTATAGAAGAAGTACCACTAATGGTATTGAAGAAAAATGGACGACGTGAATTATTTGACCGCGGTAAGCTACTGAATGGGTTATTGCGCTCTTGTGATAAGCGTACAGTTCCTATGTCTGTGATGGAGCAAGTAGTTAATGATGTGGAGCGTGACATTCGGAATGAAATTAACCAAGAGGTTACAACTGATCGCATTGGTGAGCTTGTGTTACAACAACTGAAAGACATAGATCAAGTTGCATATGTTCGTTTTGCCAGTGTATATCGTAAGTTTGATAATATTGATAGCTTTATGGAAGAGTTAAAAGCTCTGAAGAAGTTAGATGCTAAAAAGCCAAAACGCAAACCTGTTGTAGAAGAATAATTGATTCTGTATTACTGATTGGTTATACATAGTTTTGAAATTAGCGATGTGTGAGGCTTTATGATAGATTTACATTGTGATACGATGATGCAATTGCTAGATCATCCTGATAGTGGTGATTTATATCGTAATACTTGGAAAATAGATATAGAAAAATTACAAAAGGCTCATAGCAAGATACAAGACTTTGCACTCTTTATTAATATGGGTGAGACGAATGACCCTTATGGTCGCTATGAAGAGATGCGTAATTTGTGTGTATCACAAATTCATAACTATGGAGAGCACATACAACATGTGCTCTCTTATCAAGATGTAGAGTCTGTATACAAGTCTGGTAAGATTGGGGCGCTCATGTCTATTGAGGAAGGTGGAGTGCTAGGTGGCGATTTAAATAAACTTAAACAAGCTTACCAAGATGGAGTCAGACTTATAACGCTAACATGGAACTATCCAAATGGACTTGGCGAGCCACACTGTGGTGAGCAACATAAAAAATTAACATCTAAAGGTGTTGAATTTGTAGAAGCTATGCAAGAGTTAGGGATAATTGTTGATTGCTCTCATCTTAATGATGCTGGTACAGAGCAACTAGGAGATATTCTAGATGTTCCTTTTATAGCATCTCATTCAAATGCACGGGAAGTTCGGGCTCATACGCGAAATTTACCAGATAATCTTATTAGACTTATTGCTAATAAGGGAGGTATTATAGGACTTAATTTTGCACAGAATTTTCTCGGCACATCGCCAATTAGTCGCATTGAAGATATTGTTAAACATGGTCTATATCTCATCGACAAGGGCGGTGAAGATGTAGTGGCATTAGGAACTGATTTTGATGGGATTCCACCCGACACAGAGATTGCAGATATGTCTCAAATGAGTCGTCTTTATGATGCTTTTAAAGAGGCAGGTTTATCTGTGGAACAATGTGAAAAGTTATTCTGGAAAAATGCAGATAGACTATTAAAGGAGATTTTATAATGACTGATTTAAATCCAATCATTGCAGATCGTTTTACAGAGCATCTTGAAGTGTTTGGTAAAACGATGGAACATATGGATACCATTCAAGAAATCGGATATCGCTGTAAAGCGGCTTTAGAAAATGGTAATAAAATTTTGTTCTGTGGTAATGGTGGCTCTGCGGCGGACTCTCAACATTTAGCAGCTGAATTGATTTGTCGCTTTAAAAAGGAACGGCGCTCTCTTGCAGGCATTGCATTAACTACTGATACATCTGCATTAACAGCTATTGCGAATGACTATGATTTTGAATCTGTTTTTGCACGTCAAGTAGAAGGTTTAGGCCGTACAGGTGATGTCCTCATCGGTATTTCTACATCTGGTAACTCTAAGAATGTTGTAAAAGCTGCAGAAATGGCCCGTTCTATTGGTATGCATACCATTGCTTTCACTGGGGAAGGCGGTGGCAAATTGGCCGAACTATGTGATATTACGCTGGCTATTCCCAGTAATGTGACAGCGCGCATTCAAGAAATGCATATTTTAGCTGGCCACATTATGTGCGAAATTATTGAAGAAGACTATTAACCGATAGGTTTTTACTCATAGATACACATTGTTTCAATTAAAAATTTATTTAAATTAGGAACATATGTAATTTTGATAAGGAATAGGTGGATTATGATAAATACTACCATTAGTCAGTTTTTAACAAAGCAACTGCCAAACTTGAAGATTGCCGTTGTAGGCGATGTAATGGTAGACCGTTATGTTTTTGGTGATGTAAGTCGTATTTCTCCAGAAGCACCGGTTCCTGTAAACCGCGTGTCCAAGATGAAAGAGGTCCTTGGTGGAGCTGGTAATGTTGCATCTAATCTGTCTAATTTAGACTGTAAAGTATATCTTGGTGCACTAGCAGGTAATGACGACCATGGCCATTTATTAAAAAATTTACTTGATACTGATAAAATCGATACAACTGGTTTAATCACTAGTGATGACCGCTCTACTATTACTAAGATGCGCATATTGGGTGATCGTCAACAGATGATGCGCCTTGATTTTGAAACGATTACAAATTTAACCAATCAAGAAGAGCAACAATTGTCTGTTTGGTTGGAAAATCTATGTAAAGCGGGGATTGATGGTATTGTCGTATCTGACTATGGTAAAGGCGTTTGTACACCTACCTTATTGAAGACAATCTTTGGTTTGGCTAAGGAATATGGTGTGCAAACTATCGTAGATCCTAAGGGGGCAGACTGGTCTAAATACAATGGTGCTACATGTATTACACCGAATGTGAAAGAACTTGGTGAATGTGTAGGCCGTACATTAGAAAATGATGATGCTACTATCGTAGAGGCTGCTAAGTCTGTACTTGCTACTGTAGATTTAGAATATATTGTGGCCACTCGATCTACTAAGGGTATTACGGTTATTGCAAAGGATGGCCGTACATGGCATAATCCTGCTACTCAACAAGAGGTATTCGATGTGAGTGGTGCTGGAGATACCGTTGTATCCATGATGATGACTTGTCTTGCAAGTGGTTTATCGATGCGTTTAGCCTTACATATCGCCAATGGTGCAGCGGGTATCGTAGTATCTAAGGTTGGTACGTATCCAATACATCGTTCTGAGTTATTAGACTTATGGCATTCCTATAAACATAGTATTCAATCTAAGCCATTATATACGAAGGAAGAGATGAAAGAACTCGTTTCACAATGGCAAAGCAAAGGTGAAACTGTAGTGTTTACAAATGGTTGTTTTGACATTCTTCACCGTGGACATATCACGTATTTACAAGAAGCTGCGCAGCTAGGTGATCATTTAATCATTGGATTAAATTCTGATGCATCTGTTCGACGTTTAAAAGGAGAAACACGGCCCATCGTAAGTGAAGCGGATAGAGCGGCCTTGTTGAGTGCGTTGCAATGTATTGACGGTGTAGTACTATTTGAAGAGGATACACCGGCTGAATTACTAGCGTACTTACGTCCCAATACTCTTGTTAAGGGCGGAGATTACAAAATAGAAGATATTATTGGACGCGAGTCTGTTGACAATGTAGAGGTTCTTTCATTTAAAGAAGGTTACTCTACATCAGATATTGTAGGGAAAATAGCCACTATGGCTAAGGAGGGCAAATTATGATTATCGTAACAGGTGGTGCTGGTTTTATTGGCAGTAATATTGTGAAAGCACTGAATGATCGTGGTCGTACAGATATTCTCATCGTAGATGATCTTACAGATGGTCGTAAGATTCGCAATATTCAAAATTTAGAATTTCTAGATTACATTGATTGTGATGATTTTGATTGTGCTATTGCTGATGGTACATTCGACGTTGGCCCTATTGAAGTCGTATTCCATGAAGGTGCTTGTGCAGACACAATGGAATATAATGGCAAATACATGATGAAGAACAACTATGAAGGTTCTAAAAATCTATTCCATTATTGCCAAGACCGTCGCATTCCATTCATCTATGCCTCCTCTGCATCTACCTATGGTAATGGTACACATGGTTTCGTAGAAACGCCTGAAGCTGAAGAAGCACTTAACCCATATGCGTATTCTAAATTGTTATTCGACCGTTATGTACGCAAATATGAAGGTGAATATACTGCGCAAGTTGTGGGGCTACGTTACTTTAATGTATATGGTCCTAATGAAGCCCATAAAGATAAAATGGCTTCTTTAGTACGTCAAATGTTCTACAAAAATAAAGAAACAGGTATTATTAATCTCTTTGAAGGTACAGATGGCTACGAAGATGGTGGTCAAACACGTGACTTTATCTATGTAAAAGACGTAGTTAATGTAAACTTCTATTTCTGGGAGCATCCTGAAATCTCTGGTACTTTCAATTGTGGTACAGGTAATGCTCATAGCTTTAACCAATTCATGCAAGCTGTTATCGACTACAATGGTCAAGGCAAAATTGAATATGTGCCATTCCCAGAGGTGTTAAAGGGTAAATACCAAAGCTTTACAGAGGCTGATACTACTAAATTGTTAGCCACTGGCTATGACAAAGGGTTCCATAAAATGGAAGATGCCGTTAAAGAATATTGTGAACTATTAGATAATAACGAAGGGTATTTACGCTAATGCGCAAGGTATTATTTTTAGATCGCGATGGTGTTATTAATAAGGATGTTAGTTATCTATACAAAATCAGCGATTTAGAGTGGGTAGATGGTGCAAAAGAGGCCCTTGCTTATGCTCATAGTAAGGGCTATGATCTCATTGTAGTGACAAATCAGAGTGGTGTAGCTCGTGGTTATTATAAAGAATCTGATGTTCAGATTTTACATGACTATATGGCTCATGAACTAGATCGCAGTGGAGCACCGATTTTACATTTCTATTACTGCCCTCATCATAAAGAAGGTATTGTTCCTCTCTATGCAGTAGAATGTGAATGTAGAAAGCCTAAACCTGGCATGATTAAGCAAGCCATTAAGGATTATGATGTAAATATATCAAATAGTTTTCTTATCGGTGATAGTCAGCGTGATGTTGATGCAGCTGAGGCTGCTGGCATTAAGGGGTACCTATTTAAAGGCTCTAATCTATTGGATTTCATTAAAACAATAATTTAATCATTTATTCCATTTAGTTTATTTCGGAAGAATGTATTTGGGTTTGTTGTGTTGTATTTGGGGAGGCTTTATGAAAGATTACAAGAATATACTCATCATCAAGATGAGTTCCTTAGGTGATGTAATTCACGCATTGCCTACCTTGTATGCTGTGCGTAAAAATTGGCCTAATGCACGTATTACATGGGCTATTCATGAGCAATTCGTTAGCCTTTTACCTGGTACACCTTGGGTCGATGATGTGATTATTATCGATAAAAAACGACTCAAAAAGCCTGCTTATTTATATCAATTGCGTAAAGATTTGCATAGTCGGCATTTTGATATGACCTTAGACCTTCAATGCATCGCAAAAAGCGCCATTGTTTCTTTATTATCTGGTGCCCCTGAAAAATATGGCTACTGGGAGCTTCGCGAAGGAAGCAATCTTGTTAATAAAGCCTTAGTAGGTGAGCATAAATACGACCATGTTATTGAACGGTATCTTGATACTGTACGTGCACTTGGTGGCGAGGTAGAGGAGATTGAATTTCCTATGCCAGCCTACGTTGAGGCTGAGAAATCCATAAAACAAAAGTTGAAATGTCATGGTGTAGATGATGAATATATTGTAGTTGTACCAGGAGCACGATGGATTGTTAAGGAGTGGCCACTTCTTAATTTTGGAGAACTTTGTATTCGTCTATGCGAATCCGGTAAAAAGGTTGTTGTCGCCGGTGCCCCTGATGACGCAGAGAAGGGTACTTTTATTGAGAACTACGTAAAGAATGATAATCTCATTAATTTAGTGGGATCTACAACAATGCCTGAACTCATTGAGTTGATTCGTCATTGTCAAATTTTTATTAGTGCCGATACGGGACCATTGCATATTGCAAATGCCTTGAAGCGTCCTTTGATTGCCATGTTTGGCACAACATCTCCTAAGCGTACAGGTCCTTATGGTGGCAGTCATGTACATCTCATTATTTCACCTACATCTAAGGCTACTCCTGAGCAACCACTAGTAGATGATCCAGACTGTATGGCACAAATTCCTGTAGACGCAGTATGGTCAGTGTATGAACAAGTACTTGGAAAGGAACTATAATGGAACTAGATTATAAGCGCATTGTGGTAACCTTTTTAATGCATTTAGGAGATGTTATATTAACGACTCCATTTTTAGAAGTGCTTCGCAAAGCAGCTCCTCATAGTCATATTACGTATGTAATAGATGAAAAATTACAACAAGTCATGGAATATAATCCAAATATTGATGAACTTATCGTTGTAGATAAAAAAGGTCGCCATAATAGCATTTCAGGTCTTAATGAAGTTGCTCGTGAAATCAATGCTAAGGGAAAACCTGACATTGTCATTAATTTACATCCTAATGAGCGTACTTCATATTTAGCATGGAAAATTCATGCACCTATCACAACTGGTATGAGCCACTTTCTATTTAGACCATTCATGACAAAGTATACGCGGTTAGATCGTAAAACTCGTCATGCTGCGGACATGTACATTAATGTTCTAGAGCAATTAGGTGTAACAGATACTTCTAACTCTGGTTTACATATTGAAACCTGTGAAGAATGGCGTCGTCAGGCTCAAGAGTTTTACGGTACACATGGATTAACTGATACTGATATACTCATTGGTTTTAATATCGGTAGCGCCGTTCCTGAGAAACGCTGGCCTGCTGAACGTTTTGCTCATGTAGCAGATTACTTTGGGCGTTTAGGTTATAAGACGATTTTCTTTGGGGGACCTATGGACCTTGAAATGGTGCAGCCCGTAGTGGAACAAATGGAAACAAAGCCTATTGTGGCTACAGGAAAATTTCAGTTAGGGCCTTTGGCAGCTGCTATGGGCCGTTGTAATCTGTTGATTACTAATGACTCTGGACCGATGCATGTAGGAATCAGTCAAGGTGTGCCAATTGTGGCACTGTATGGTCCATCAAATCCATTCTTTTATGGACCTTATCAAGCTCATGCTATCGTTTTAGAAACGATGGATTCTTATGAGATTGGTAAAAGCATGAAAAAAATTATTAAAGAAGGAAATTATAAAGGTTTATCTGTAATTTCTGAAGAACAGGTTATTAAAGCAGCGGAAACATTGCTTTTAGAATCGAAATAAACATATGAACTATATTGTATTTGATTTAGAATGGAATCAACCCTATAGCAATGACATTAGCTTTATGAAGCGCACAAAAATGCCATTGACAGGGGAAATCATTCAAATCGGAGCGGTAAAACTGAATGAAAAGATGGACATTATAGATCATTTTACGATGTTCATCAAACCTCAATATCTGCCACGGATGCATAAACATGTGCGTGAGTTGACAGGGATAACCACCCATGAGCTCAATCATGGTGTGCCATTCAAGACGGCTATGCAGTACTTTCAAAAATGGTGTGGTGATGAATATATGCTGCTTTCTTGGGGATCAGACGATATTCTCATCCTACGAGAGAACCTTATGCTCCATAAGATGAAAGCATTATCTTATGATCAATGGGTTGACGCGCAAATGATTTATTCTTATCAACGATATGGAACAAATCAGCAGTATTCTGTGGCACATGCTATGGAGGATCTCAATATATCGACGGAGCACTTATCTGCTCACAATGCCTTGCATGATGCTGTTTTTACAGCTCACATTTGTCAGACTTTAGATATCGCACAAGGAATTTTGCATTATGATCTAATTCGCAAGGAAAGTAGTAATCCTTTTCTATATCCTCCAATTCTCACCTTTTTTATGTATGAAAATTTCTCTGAAAAAAAACGTATCGTTCATGATAGAAGAGTACGTATGTCCTTCTGTCCGTACTGTCAAACTCGTTTAGAAATGACAAGACCTGAACGATTACAAGGGGATAAGCACCTAGCCATCGGAGTATGTCCTAAACATGGCGATTTTGCGGTGCAACTTAAAGTTGGAAAGTATACGATTAAGTCTGGCAGTAGTAAATTCTACGTTACTAAGATATTAACTCATTGTACGGACGAAATTCGTTCTCTATACACTCAGAAGTCTGAAATCAATCGCGAAAAAGAGCGAAAATATTTAGAGTATCGTAAGGCGGAACATGAAAAAATCCACCAAAAATAGTTATGTAAATTCAAGTTCATTTTCTGATTTGTAGTATATATTTGAATATGAACTTTTAGAAAGGATAGATTATGGAACGTAAATATGCATGGCATAATTATGATGATGCCACTATGAAAAAAGTATATGCTTTGAGTGATACATATCGTCAATTTTTAGATAATGGTAAAACAGAACGTGAATGCGTTGTGCAAGCTGTAGAATTTGCAGAAGCAAAGGGCTACGTAAATCTAAATGATATTATTAAAAGCAATACGTCAATCAAAGCGGGTGATAAGATTTATTACACACATATGGATAAATCTATTGCTTTATTTAATATTGGTACTGATGATATTGAATTGGGTATGAATATTTTAGGTGCTCATATTGATTCTCCACGCATCGATGTAAAGCAAAATCCACAATATGAGGATAGTAATTTAGTATTTTGGGATACTCATTATTATGGAGGTATTAAAAAATATCATTGGGTAGCTATGCCTCTTGCTATTCATGGCGTTGTGGTAAAAACAGATGGTACTCGTATCAATATTAATATTGGTGATAAGGAAAGCGATCCTGTATTCTGTATTACTGACTTGTTGCCTCATTTGGGACAAGAACAAATGCAAAAAAATGCAGCTAAAGTAATTGAAGGGGAAGCTCTTGATTTACTCATCGGTAGCCGTCCAGTTAAAGACGAAGAAAAAGAAGGGGTTACTAAATTTATTAATAGCCTTCTTGAAAAAGAGTATGGATTTATTGAACGTGACTTATTGTCTGCAGAACTAGAAATTGTACCAGCTGGTAAAGCACGTGATATGGGCTTTGATCGTTCCATGGTAATGGCGTATGGCCAAGATGATCGCGTGTGTGCCTACACATCCTTGGTAGCAATGCTTGAAGTGGATAATGTAAAGCGTACTACTTGTTGCTTACTTGTAGATAAAGAGGAAATTGGTTCTGTAGGTGCTACAGGTATGCAATCACGCTTCTTTGAAAATGCAGTGGCTGAAATTTTAACACTTATGGGTAAACCTAATTCTGTAAGTGTACGTCGTACGTTGGAGAAATCTCGTATGTTATCCTCCGATGTAAGTGCAGGCTATGATCCGCTTTATGCATCGGCGTATGAAAAGAAAAATGCTTCTTACCTTGGTATGGGTGTAGTATTTAATAAATTTACTGGCTCTCGTGGTAAAGCTGGTTCTAATGATGCGAATGCTGAGTATATGGGCTTTATCCGTCGTGTCATGGAATCTAACAATGTAACATACCAAACAGCAGAGCTCGGTAAGGTTGATTTAGGTGGTGGTGGCACCATTGCGTACATCATGGCTCTTTATGGTATGAATGTCATCGACTGTGGTGTAGCCGTTCTTAGCATGCATGCTCCTTGGGAGGTTACATCTAAGGCTGATATTTACGAGGCTAAACAATGCTATGTGGCGTTCTTAAATGCAGCTGATGAATCAATCTAAGATAATGGGGCTTTCACCAATGGTAAAAGTCCATTCTTTGTGAGGTGTATATGAAGCAAACAGAATTAGGCGCAGCTATAGAGTCTGCGAAAGGAGAGGCTACAGAGGTCAAGACTGTAAAGGTAGATATTTTTGACATCCCTGAAACGAAGGTTGAAGAATATATTGCTAATCGTGAAGAGGTAGCAGAAGCAGCAGCGCAGGTTATGAAATCATACTGTGTTACTGTAAAACGTGAAACCTTAGATCCTGAAGAAGGGGAAGCAGTGGTTGGTTACTATATAACGGATGAAATTCTAATGTGCGTCATATTGGATCCATTTGAAGTGCCTGTTATGAAGGTAGCTCTCGACAAAGGGACTCTTAAGGACTATATTTTGGCAGCTAATGATCTAACAGAAGACATGTTAGCGTCTCTTGAAAAGTAAAAGGATTTCGTATTTTAATGTGTTCTATAAATGGACAAATGTAAAATACTTTAACCTGCTACATTGATGTAGTAAAGAAATTTGTTTATAATAGATGTATTATAGTCATTGCAGATAGGAAGGAAATCCCCATGAACTTGAAAAAAGGTATTGCCCTAGCGCTCACGGCGGCAGCATTGTTGGCGTTTACAGGCTGTGGCTCAAATGGAACTACATCGAATGGTGAATATAAAGTTGGTGTTGTACAGCTGGTAGAACATCCTGCACTAGATGCGGCAAATAAGGGCTTTGTTGATGCGCTAAAAGAAAAAGGTTTGGCAGAAAAGATTACTTTTGATCAACAAAATGCGCAAGCTGATCAATCTAATTTGAATAGTATTGCACAGCGTTTTGTATCCGATCGGAAAAACTTGATTTTAGCAATTGCTACGCCAGCGGCTCAATCCATGGCGAATGCAACTCATGATATTCCAATCTTAGGTACAGCAATTACTGATTACGAGGCAGCTAAACTTGTTAAATCCAATCAAAAACCTGGTGGTAATGTATCTGGTACGTCTGACATGAATCCAGTAGAGCAACAAGTAGATCTAATTTTACGAGTAATGCCAAATGCGAAAACAATTGGTACTATCTATAGCTCAAGCGAAGTAAACTCTCAAATTCAAGTGGAGAAGATGAAAGCTTATGCAGCTACAAAGGGTATTAAAGTTGAAGAAGTTACAGTTTCCAATGTAAACGATATTCAACAAGCGGCACAAAACCTAGTATCTCAACGTGTGGATGCAGTTTATGTGCCAACAGATAATGTGGTAGCTTCTGCGATGAGCAATCTTGTAGCTATTACCGATCCAGCAAAAATTCCTGTGTTTGGCGGTGAAGATAACCACGTAAAAGGTGGGGCAGTTATGTCCTTGTCTGTAGATTACTACAAACTTGGTTACCAGACTGGTTTGATGGCAGCTAAAATTCTAACTGGCGAAGCTAAAGTTGAAGATATGCCTATCGAAATGCAGAAAGAATTTAAATTAGTTGTGGGAAAAGATAAATTAGAAAAATTGGGCATCACCTTACCAGAGGATTTGATGAACAAGGCGACTATGATTTAATACATAACTGGTAAGGAGTTATACATGAACTGGAAAAAAAGTATTGCAGTGGCACTTAGTGCCATTGCTGTTATGGCAATGGTAGGCGGTTGTGGTTCCAATACTGCAACTAATGACCAAAAGAAAATTGGTGTTATTCAATTAGTAGAACATCCATCTCTTGATGCTGCTAATAAAGGTTTCGTAGATGGTTTAGCAGCTAAAGGATATAAGGATGGTCAAAACATTAAAATTGACCAACAAAATGCACAGGCCGATCAATCTAATCTAAATAGTATTGCACAACGTTTCGTATCTGATAAAAAAGATTTAGTATTAGCTATTGCAACGCCTGCGGCTCAGACGATGGCAAATGCTTCTCATGACATGCCAATCATGGGTACAGCTATTACAGATTACGTGACAGCTAAACTCGTTCAATCTAACGAACACCCTGGTGGTAATGTATCTGGTACATCTGATATGACACCTGTTGAAAAAGAGGTTGATCTTATCATAGCATTAGTACCGAATGTAAAGCGTATTGGTGCCATTTATACATCCTCTGAGATCAACTCCCAATTGCAAGTTGAAAAAATGAAAGCGTATGCTGCTACAAAAGGTATTACTGTTGTAGAGGCAACTGTTTCCAATGTAAATGATATCCAACAAGCCGCTACAAATCTTGTGAACCAAGATGTACAAGCTATCTATACGCCAACAGATAATGTATTGGCATCTGCTATGGCTAACTTAGCACAAATTACAGATGCTGCTAAAATTCCAGTATTTGCTGCCGATGAAGGTATGACAATGACTGGTGGTGTAGCAACTTATTCTGTTGATTACTATCAATTGGGTTATCAAACAGGTTTAATGGCTGCTAAAGTTCTTGCAGGAGAAGCAAAAATTGCAGATTTAGCTATTGAGACACAAAAAGAGATTAAGTTAACTGTTAACGAAGAACGTGCTAAAAAATTAGGTATTACGATTCCTGAAGCTCTTCGTAAAGATATGAAACAATAGAGGAGAATTTGATGTTAGATTTAGTGGTAGGCACCATAACCACAGGCCTTTTATGGTCTTTGTTAGCGGTCGGTGTATTCATAACCTTCCGCGTATTAGATGTGGCTGACTTAACCGTGGAAGGTACGTTCCCAATGGGGGCAGCCATTTCTGCTATTTTAATTACAAGTGGTATGAATCCAATCCTTTCCATTTTACTTGCCGGTGTGGGTGGTATGATAGCCGGTGCTGTAACAGGTTGGATTCATACAAAATTAAAAATTCCTGCATTATTGGCCGGTATTTTGACAATGATTGCATTGTACTCTGTAAACCTTCACATCATGGGCAAAGCTAATGTATCTTTGCTTCGAATGGATACAATTTATACGATTCTTGGTGGATTTTTCCATACGCCGAATATGTGGTCTGCAGCCATCGTAGGTATTATCGTTGCTGTAGTAGTATGCTTGCTCTTATTTTGGTTTTTTGGTACCGAAATTGGTACAGCCTTACGTGCTACAGGTGTTAACCCTCAAATGATTCGCGCTCAAGGCGTAAATACTGATAATATGATCGTTCTTGGCCTTTTGATTTCCAATGGTTTTGTTGGTATGTCTGGGGCTCTTATCGGTCAATTCCAAGGCTTTGCTGATGTAGGTATGGGGATTGGTACCATCGTTATTGGTTTGGCTTCTGTAATTATCGGTGAAGTAGTGTTTGGTACGAAATCCTTCGTACGTAGTCTCATCGCCGTAGTACTTGGGTCTATTGTATATCGTATCGTTATTGCTGCAGTTCTCTACATGGGTATGCCACCAAACGATTTGAAATTATTCACTGCAATTCTTGTTGCCATCGCGCTTTCCTTACCTACATTGAAAGCAAAATGGTTGGCTCGTTAAGGAGGACACTATGTTAGAAGTAAAAAATATGGTAAAAACCTTCTTTAAGGGCACAATTAATGAAAAGACTGCATTACAAGGCATTAATCTTCGTCTAGAAGAGGGTGATTTTTGTACTGTCATTGGTGGTAATGGTGCTGGTAAAAGTACTTTGTTAAACTCCATTGCTGGTGTATTTCCAGTAGATGAAGGATCCATTACAATTAATGAGATTGATGTGACAAAAATGCCAGAATACAAACGTGCTAAATACATTGGTCGTGTATTCCAAGACCCTATGGTTGGTACTGCTGGTAATATGCAAATCGAGGAAAACTTGATTCTTGCTATGCGCCGTGGTAAAAGCTTAGGTCTTAAATGGGCTTTCAAAGATAGTGAACAAGCATTTTTCAAGGAACGTCTTGCATTATTAGGCTTAGGCCTTGAAGATCGTTTATCTGCTCGCATGGGCCTACTATCTGGTGGTCAACGTCAATCTATTACATTGTTAATGGCTACTATGCTTCGTCCAGAACTCTTATTGTTGGATGAGCATACGGCGGCACTTGACCCTAAAACTGCAGAAAATGTATTGCAACTAACAGATAAACTCGTTGCAGAACATAATCTAACAACTCTTATGATTACCCATAATATGCGTGATGCATTGCGATTTGGTAATCGCCTCATCATGATGGACGCTGGTCGAATCATCTATGATGTAAAAGGGGAAGAAAAGAAACAATTAACTGTTGCGGACTTACTTCAAAAGTTCGAGGTAGCTGGTGATAATGCACTGAGTGACCGCATGGTGCTAGGTGCTAAATAATAGAAGGAAGTTCTAATCTATCTTTTGTTCAATTACTGTATTTTTGCTTTACAAGATAGGGCAGATACTGTATACTAAATTAGGTCGTAAGACATATCGTAAGCGAAGTATTCGATTCTCCAACGGTTACTTAAGCTTATCGGGATTATAATTTTTTAGGAGGTAACATTAATGTTAACTACAGAAGCTAAATTAGCAGTAATTAAAGAATACGCTACTCATGAAGGTGACACTGGTTCTCCAGAAGTACAAGTTGCGATTTTAACAAGTCGCATTCAATACTTAACTGAACACTTGAAAGAGCACAAAAAAGACCATCATTCCCGTCGTGGTTTGTTGAAATTGGTTGGTCAACGCCGTAACATGCTTGACTACCTTCGTCGTAAAGATATCGAACGTTACCGTTCCCTTATTGAACGCCTTGGTCTTCGTAAATAATAAAATTAGCCGTCCTAAAGGACGGCTTTTTTATTTTGAATTGGCTATTTAGCTTTAATTGATATATAATTAGAAGGTATACATATAAGAAGATTTTTAGGAGGAATAGGAATGGAACAATTCCAAATGGACCTAGCTGGTCGTATGCTTACGATTGAGACTGGGGAACTTGCAAAACAAGCTAGCGGTGCTGTAATGGTTGGCTATGGCGATACTCGTGTACTGGTTACTGCTACAGGCTCTAAAGAGGCGAAGGATATCGACTTCTTCCCACTTACAGTAGACTATGAAGAAAAAATGTATGCGGTTGGTCGTTTACCAGGGGGGTTCATTAAACGTGAAGCGCGTCCATCTGAGTCTGCAATCTTGAATAGCCGTTTGATTGACCGTCCTATTCGTCCATTATTTAATAAAGGTGTACGTAACGAAGTACACGTAGTAGCAACAGTTATGTCTGTGGACCAAGATTGTGATCCAGCCATTTGTGGTATGATTGGCGCCTCTGCGGCATTGTCTATTTCTGATGTTCCTTGGAATGGCCCTATTGCAGGCGTTCGTATGGGACGTATCAATGGTGAGTTTGTTGTAAATCCAACGAAATCACAATTAGAAGAAACAGATCTTAATATCGTTGTAGCTGGTACTAAAGATGCTATTCTCATGGTTGAAGGTGGCGCTGAAGAAGTACCGGAAGATATCATTCTTGAAGTTATCATGGCAGCTCACGAAGAAATCAAAAAAATCGTAGCATTCCAAGAAGATATGACTGCAAAAGTAGGTAAGGAAAAACGCGTATTTGAATGTAAAGATGTTCCTGCTGAAATTAGTGATGCAGTTCGTGCCTATGGTCATGATAAACTTGATGCTGCAGTTCGTTGTGCAGATAAACAACAACGTGATGCACAAGAAAATGAAGTACGTGCAGATGTATTAGCTCACTTTGAAGAAATCTACCCAGATAACTTGGCTGATGTAAATAAAGCATTTGATGCAATGACAAAAGAAATCGTGCGTCATATGATTACTGTTGAAAAAATTCGTCCAGATGGCCGTCAACTTGATGAAGTTCGTCCAATCTCTTGCCGTACAGGCGTATTACCACGTACACATGGCTCTGGCTTGTTTACACGTGGTCAAACTCAAGTGTTGAATGTCACAACAGTAGCGCCTTTATCCGAAAAACAAACCATCGATGGTCTTGGTGTTGAAACTGAAAAACGTTATATCCATCATTATAATTTCCCGTCCTTCTCTGTAGGGGAAACTCGTTCTTCCCGTGGCCCTGGGCGTCGTGAAATTGGTCATGGTGCGTTGGCTGAACGCGCGTTGGTACCTGTGATTCCAAGTGAAGAGGATTTCCCATATGCTTTGCGTTTAGTATCTGAAGTATTGGAATCTAATGGTTCTAGCTCCATGGCTTCCGTATGTGGTTCTACATTATCTTTGATGGATGCTGGTGTACCTATCAAAGCGCCTGTAGCTGGTATTGCTATGGGTCTTGTAACTCAGGGGGAACACTATACAATTTTAACTGATATTCAAGGTATGGAAGATGCTCTTGGAGATATGGACTTTAAAGTTGCTGGTACAGCTAAAGGCGTAACAGCAATTCAAATGGATATCAAGATTTCTGGATTATCCCGTGAAATCCTTCAAGAAGCATTAGAACAAGCTCATAAAGGCCGTATGCATATCATGGGCATCATGCTTGATACAATTGCTGAACCACGTCAACAAATGTCCCAATACGCTCCACGTATTATTACAATGAAAATTGATCCCGACAAGATTCGTGACGTAATCGGTTCTGGCGGTAAAGTAATTCGCAGTATTATCGAAGAAACAGGCGCTAAAATTGACATCGAAGATGATGGTACAGTATTTATCGCTTCTGTAGAACAAGAAGGGGCTGCAAAAGCTCAAGAAATTATCACAAACCTTACTAAAGAGGTTGAAGTAGGTGAAGTATACCTTGGTAAAGTAACTCGTTTAATGGCTTTTGGCGCATTCGTAGAAGTATTACCAGGTAAGGAAGGTCTTGTACATATTTCCAAACTTGCGAAAGAACGCGTTGAAAATGTAGAAGACGTAGTAAGTGTAGGGGATGAAATCATGGTAAAAGTTATCGAAATTGATAAACAGGGCCGTGTAAACTTGTCCCGTAAAGATTGTTTAAAATAAGAGGTGTTACATGGATATTCGTGGCTTTGAAGTAGTTTCTGCTTTTGAAGAACAAGATATCAACTTACCAACACGTAAAACAACTGAAAGCGCAGGCTATGATATTGAATGTGCTGAAGCTGTTACATTAGAACCAGGCCAAGTAGTGCTCGTTCCGACAGGTATTAAAGCTTTCATGGCGTACGATGAATACCTTGCCATTCACATCCGATCTAGCATGGCTATTAAACGCCATTTAGCACTTGTGAATAGCACAGGTATCATTGATAGTGATTACTACAACAATGAGGACAACGAAGGTCATATTATGATCGCCCTCTATAATTTTGGCAAAGAACCAGTTGCCCTTGAAAAAGGCGAACGCGTTGCTCAAGGTATATTCTCTAAATACCTTATTACAAATGATGATGATGCTACTGGTGTAAGAACTGGTGGCATTGGAAGCACTGGGACTATGTAAATAATATATGGTTTTTGTATAAACTAGTAAAAACCGCTCAACTTTGTTGGGCGGTTTTTGTGTGTTTATTTCTCTCTTCAGCTGTAATTATTATCAATAATACTATATAATATTTATTATAGTTAGTAGAACAATTCGGGAGGCTTTATGAAACAGGAGTCAAAACAAAAAAAGAATGTAGGTACATCAGTTATGGGGAATGACATTGAGACTACACAAAATACTATGCACGTTTTGGATGAGAATAAGGTTCTTAAAAAAAGTTATGAAGATGTAGTATATATTTCTCAACCTTTTGGGGCGACCTCGTTAAACACATTAGCAGCGCGAGCTTTGTTATTTGGATTAAATCCTGTATCTTTAAAAAAGGCGCGTGTCCTTGAGCTTGGATGTTCTTTTGGGGGAAATATTATTTCTCAAGCTTTATATTATCCTGAAGCGTCTTTTACGGGTATTGATTTATCGTCTTCCCAGATTAAGATGGGAAATGAACTGATTGCGTCGATGGGACTATCTAATATACATTTGCTTGAGAAGGATATTCTAGATATTGATGATTCATTCGGCACCTTTGACTATATTATTGTACATGGTATTTGGTCCTGGGTTCCGGATGTGGTAAAAGATAAAATTCTATCTATCTGTAATAAGAATTTATCCGACAATGGTGTAGCTTATGTATCGTATAATACGTATCCTGGATGGAAACGATTAGAGCAGTATCGAGAAATCATGCAATATGCAGAGCAAAAAGAGTTAGAGCTACCGTTGATGGAGCGGACTTTATATACGAAGAATATATTGAAGCTCGTAGCGGATACAATGGGATTAGATAATCGGATCAGTCAAAAAGCGAGTTATAAAATTGATAACATCCAAAATGTGTTGAGCTCTAACGATTATTATGTGGCTCATGAATATTTAGAGCCTTTTAATGATCCTGTATATGTACATGAATTTATAAAACGTGCCAATGACCAAGGTTGTGCCTATATAGGGGATGTATTTCTTTCACGATCTTTCATAAGTTGGTTACCGGAGGATATTCACGATAATATAGCTCAACTGGCAAATGATGATTATATTGCAAAAGAGCAATATTATGATTACATTTATGATACGCAGTTTAGAATGTCCCTGTTAACGAAAAATAAACATAGTAAAAAGATTGTTCGTAATGAACGAGTTAGTATAGATGTATTATCAAAATTATATTATTGCAGCGTTGTCAATACTGGTATTCCTTCTAATATGACGGATAGTATCCATATTGCTATTAAAGAGGTTATGGATCGAGGGGATATATTTACTGTTCAGGATATAGTTGATCATATACATAGAAAGTTGCCTGGTTATACTATCGAAATGGACAGAGTTTATTCTCGTTTACTATATTTGATTATTGTAGATAATCTTGATATGTATGCCGAACCATATGAAAGAGTTGCTTTCGAAGATAATAAGGCGTATATACCTCAACGTTTTATAGATTTTATTTCTACTATAGTAGAAAAAGAAGGCAGCTCCTATATTGGTATAGGAGACATGTACAATAAAGTACAACAAGATATAGATAATGGATTTCTCTTTGTAATAAAGCAAATGGTGAAGCCTACAACAAGAGAAAAGATTCTTGCTATTATGGATGACAATATTACAGTTCAGCGTCATACGCGGGATAATATTGATTTTATTGTTCCTAATAAAGTGTATTTAGAGGAAATTTTACAACGTATAAGAATGCTTGGGTTTTTACATAAAATAGAAGATTAGAGGTATATATGGCAATTAGTAAGGAAATTCAGAAATCCAGTGAAATGAAATTTAACGGTAAGTTGATTCAAGTTACCTATGATATAGCCGATGTGAACGGAAAGGATGCATGGCGTGAGGTTGTGCATCATCCGGGTGCTACAGCAATTGTGGCGGTAACAGAGGATAATAAGATCGTTATGGAACGTCAATTTAGATATGCTTTGCAGCAGCCATTACTGGAGGTACCTGCAGGAAAACTAGATCCAAATGAAGAACCCATTGTTTGTGCTAAACGGGAGCTTGCTGAGGAAACAGGCTATCGTGCAGCTCAATGGATCTCACTAGGGACTATTGCTACGAGTCCTGGTTTCTGCAATGAAGTATTACATTTATATCTTGCTAAGGAGCTTACCATGGGGGGAACTAATTGGGATCCTGATGAATATGTAGAGTTAGAATACTATACTTTACCGGAACTATTGGAGGCTATCAAGAATGAGACTATTAAGGATAGCAAATCTTTGGCGGCTCTTATGCTTGCTATGCCATATCTTAAGTAAGTTTTAGAAATTTTATCTCTCAATATATTATGTATTTTATTAATTCATATTGATGATTTTAACTGTAATATGTTACAAAGTATTTTTACATTATCTGAGTAACTAATCTCATATAGATTTAGGAGTACATATGTATAATCGAATTATTCTACTAGTAATGGATAGTGTCGGCGTAGGGCATGCAGCCGATGCGATTAAATTTGGCGATGAAGGTTCGAATACATTAGGACATATCGAAGCTGTAGTAGGACCTATTCGCTGTCCAAATTTAAAATCTCTAGGTTTAGCTAATATTGCTGATATATCAGCGTTTGATGAGCCTGTAATTGGCGCTTATGGTCGTATGGCTGAAACGAGTACTGGCAAAGATACGACAAGTGGTCATTGGGAGATGATGGGGCATCCTGTAACAGTGCCATTTCCGACATTTTATGATGGATTTCCGAAGGAACTGATGGATGCTTTCACAAAAGAAACGGGTTATGGATTTCTTGGTAATGAGGTAGCCTCTGGAACGGAAATTATTGAACGCCTCGGAGAAGAACATATAAGAACTGGTAAGCCAATCGTATATACATCGGCGGATTCGGTTTTTCAAATTGCTGCGCATGAGGATATCATTCCCTTAGAAGATTTGTATCGCATGTGTCAAATTACACGCGATAAAGTATGTGTCGGTGATTATTATGTGGGGCGTATTATAGCTCGACCTTTTGTTGGTACATCAGGTCATTTTGTACGCACCTCAAATCGTCATGATTACAGTCGTATGCCTGAAAAGAAAATGGTGCAACAAGAGTTACAAGACGCAAACATTCCAACAGTGGCAGTTGGCAAAATCGGCGATATTTATGCTCATGTTGGCTGGGATGCATCATATCCGACAAAGTCTAACGCGCATGGTATGAACGTAGTTCCTTATCTGTTGGGCCAAAGCTTTGCACGGGGGTTCATGATGGTCAACCTTGTTGAATTTGATAGTCTGTACGGTCATCGGCGCAATGTAGAAGGGTATAAGCGTGCTATTGAAGACTTTGATTACCAATTAGGCGGTTTGTTGGACTTGCTTAAAGATGATGATTTACTTCTCATCACTGCAGATCATGGGAATGATCCGACTTGGAAAGGTACAGATCATACGAGAGAAATGGTGCCTTTGCTAGCTTATAGTCCAAGTATGAGTCATTCCGTAGCTTTGGGTGATAGACATAGTTTTGCGGATATAGGTGAAACCGTATTACAAAACTTTGGATTGAAACAATGGCATATTGGAAAATCATTTTTTGATGTTCTTAATTTGAAGTAATTTACCTGTGTAGAGTATAGGATAGAAGATGTTGATTCTAATGCCGATGCAACTAGTAAGTAACTTGTTGTATCGGCATTTTATTGTTGGAGTAACCTTTAAAGGTTGGAGAAATATGTTGCAAAAAAATAAAAAAATATATTGACACACACGGATACGTGTATTATACTTACATCATAAGGTGAAAGAATTCACCAACATGTAGAACAGAAAGACTTAGATTCTCACAGCAATTCTTTAACATTTTACAATTAAAAAGATGAGGATAGAATCTAGTATAATTTCATAGTTATCGTTCATAAACGATTCATAAGGTTAGACACAAGCAGCAATTTCCTATTGATTAAATCAAAAGAGTAATGATGGAGACTATTTTGCCTCGGATATCGTGTCTAGTTAGCCTTAGCCTCGATGAGGTTAGTAATTGTATTGAACTTTGTATTGTAACCGCTTATGGTTATCTTGTTTATTTTGCTTTCAAAATTTACGTTGTGATAATCCGCAGTGGTTTTTTTATATGCCAAGGAGATATGAACTATGAATACATTTATGGACGCATTAACAGCAAATGAAAAATCCTATACCGGCAATGGTGGAACGGCGTATCGCACGAGTGGTAGTACTCTCATAGACCTAAATTTTTCCGTTCCCTCTTTGCGTAATGCAGCAATTAATTTCTATGGTAAAAGTAAAAGCCAATCCTATTTTTATGGAGAGGCACATAGGATGGAAGCAGTTGACGCATTGCGTTTATTTATTACAGGATATGAGGAAGATCCTTTATATACCATGAAGTGGCTTATGTATGCACGCCACATTAAGCTTGGTCTTGGTGAACGCGATGCATTTCGTATGATGCTCACTAAAATCGGTGATTTGTATCCAGAAATGGCTTTGCAATTTATCATTGGTACTGAGTTGTGGAATTATGGTCGTTGGGATGATGTATTGCGTATCTATTTTGATACGACTAGTGATGTTCTTCATGACGGATTGGGGAGACTAATTAGGAGTCAATTTAGTCATGATGTGATAGGCTGTGGTCTTGGTGATTCTATTAGCCTCCTGGCAAAATGGATGCCCTCTAATAACACATCATCTAAGCAGGCTCGTTCTGAGGCGGTTATTTTACAATCCTTATTGAATTTGAATGCTCGTGAGTACCGTAAGACATTATCCGTATTACGTAAATACCTAGCAGTTGTTGATCGTAAGGCATCTCTTAACCAATGGAATGATATTAATTATAATCACGTGTCATCTAAGGCAAATTTAAAATATCGAAATGCCTTCCTAAATCATGATGAGGAACGTCGTAAGACTTATCTTGCATCTTTGAAAAAGGGTGATACATCTGTTAGGATTAATGCTAATTCTATGTTCCTCTATGATATTGTTCATGCCTATACAAATCCCAATGGCTGGGTAGGTACTATTAAAGCAGAGGATCCTACACTAGAAGAATTGTGGAATGCTCAAGAGCCGCCCAAAGCGTATGATGATATATTGATTATACGAGATGGCTCTAGCTCTATGTGGCAACCAGTAGCAGGCAATAGCTCTGTGACGGCTCTTAGTGTGGGCGATTCCATTGCACTATATTGTACAGAACATAATAGGAATCAAGCTTTTAAAAATCGATTTATTACGTTTAGCAGCAATCCTGAAATTGTTGATATTTCAATGTGTAAGTCATTGCATGATAAATTAAGACGATTACGTAGATTCGATGATTTCCGCACTACGGATATTGAGGCTACCTTTGATTTGATTCTAGATACGGCTATTAAGTATCATATGCGTCAAGAGGATTTACCTAAGACGTGTCTTATCATTTCGGACATGCAATTTGATCAGGCTACGGTTCATAGTGATACGGTTACAGTAATGGAAATGTGCCGTAAGAAATTTGAAGACTGTGGTTATAGTATGCCACGTCTTATTTTCTGGAACGTATCTCTTTATGCGCACAATACAATACCTGTACAATCACATCCAAGCGGCGTCATTCTCGTGTCAGGATTCTCTAAATCTATCGTTGATATGGTCGTATCTGGAGAACTTGATCCTGAACGAGCATTAAAGGCAGAGTTGGATGCTAAGTGTAGTATTGTTGATACTGTATTAAAAGACTATGTTACCCATAAGGTAGCATAGTCTTTATTTATAATTTAAAAATACCGCAACACATAGTAAGTGGGGGTAATCACTATGTATTGCGGGTTATAGGACAAAAAGTGTATGTAAAAACTATTATAACACCAGTAAATATCTAGTGTTATAAGGGGTTAATCTTTTTCTGGAGAAGTTTGAGGGTGTACAAAAATGTGGATAAAAACATCAATTAACCTTTGTAATTACTGACCAAAATGATATTATATCTTCCTATATATAAACAAATATGGAGGAAGAGTTTATGCGATAAATAAAATATCCTGATTATAAGGAAAAAATGTGTTAAACATGGTGTATTAAAATCCGATTCTCAACGTTAGTTTTGTAAAAATTGTAAGGTGGCATTTACCGTCAAAATTAATAATCTAAGTAAAGAGTTAAACCTATTCTTGAATTGCTTATTCAATACCAATATTCAAGCTGATATGTTTGGTAAAAGTCGTACATTCAGGTGTAAAACCGTCAAATTTTAGCTCATATGGCCATTGCCACCAAAAGTGGAAGAAGTATATGATGTGGTATATCTTGATGGAATATACTTATCTAGGAATTTATGTGTATTGATTTGTTGCAATGGTACTCATGTTCTAGGATGGTATGTCTGCCGTTATGAGCATGCTAGAGCTTGGCAATGTTTAATGGAACGGATTGTTGAACCTAAAGTCGTTGTGTCTGATGGTGCTAATGGTTTGCCTAAAGCATTACGGAAAGTTTGGCCTCATAGTAGCCACCAAAGATGCCTATTTCACATTTTTTGCCAGGTTAGGCAATATACGATAAGTAGACCTAAAACGTTAGCAGGAAAGGACCTTTATAAACTTGCTAAAGCTTTATTTGATGTGAAAACAATGGATCAAGCCTTTGTATGGATTAATGAACTTTCAGCGTGGCGAATGACGTATTCTGATTTTTACGAGAAATGACGGATGATGAGTTTGGAAACAAACGCTCTACACATGAGCGTTTGCTTAAAGCCGAGACATCATTATGGCGTTTGATTAGGTAACAAAATTTATTTACATTTTTAGAATGTACTGATATTTACAGTACCTACAACAAATAATCGTATTGAAGGTGGAGTAAATACTCAACTAAGAAGTATGTTACGAGTTCATAGAGGCCTTTTGCTTGAAAGAAGACTAAAAGCGGTCTATTGGTGGTGCTATATGTATTCACCAAGACCGCTTTCTGTTTCAGATATATTAAATTGTATGTCTACAGATGAATCGATTGTTGTTATCTACAAACTGTTATCTGGTTATTGCCAAATAGATCGTTCAATTCTTCAATGGGGTGATGCTCTTGTTTGGAATGAGCTACATATGGCTACAAATTTTCCAACTTATTGGGATTAGTCTCCCACACTTTTTGTCCTATAACCCATTTTTTTGTTATTATGGTATTATTAATCTATAAAGAAACATATAATAAGTATATTTTTATAAGAGTATTAATTTATAAGATATTATATATATACTAAGGAAATAAATATGAATAAAAAGATTATAGAAATTTTAACAAACGCAAAAGAACAACTTGAGTATTATATTCCCAAAATTATAAGTACTAATAAATTAACTGAACATGAAGATATAAATGTCATCAATGAACAATATAGGCAAGCTTTAAAAGAGATAACGATGATTTTAGATGTTTATAAATGTTCAACTCCAATATCTGCTTTGGATAAATTAATTAATCAAACAAAAGACAATTTTGATATTATAATCAATAACTGTGAAGAAATTATTTCTAATAATAATATAGAGATTAGGGATTATGATGATTATTACTATCAGTATAAAGCTATTTTTAGTAATTTAGAAAGTTATCTTGAAAAACTTATAAGTATACGCTATTTATGCCGTATTGGAAATCAAAATACTATAATTGTAGGTAAAAATGGTTCAGGTAAATCTTCATTTGCTAGTTTTATTAAGAATTCATTTAGTGATAATATTGTCGTTATACCTGCACAAAAATATTTAGTTTGTAAATCATTGCATGATTTGAAATCATTAAGTATGAATCGTGGAACTTTAGGCGAAGTTCAATATAGAAACTATATTGGTGATCTAAGAGAATCAAGATATGTAGATGAAGTTTTGAATAATTTAGAATCTATTTTTTCTAAGTTAATAATTACTTTTTGTAATGAAGAAGTAAAAAAAGGGTTAAATTATTATTATAAAAAATCTACTGTGGGAGCAGAAAATAGTTTATTGATTCAACTAAATAATATTTTATCTAATATAATTCCTGGAGTTCAGGTGCAGATAAACTCTGATTGTAGATGTATAGATATTATAAAGGATGATAATATCTATAATGTTAATGCAATGAGTGATGGTGAAAAGGTTTCTTTATACTATATTTTACATGTAATTTTAGCATCAGAGGATAGTTATATTATCGTTGATGAACCTGAAACTTTTTTAAATACATCTGTTGCTAATAGATTATGGAATTCTTTAGAAGAAATAAGACAAGATTGTAAATTTATATATTTATCTCATAATATTGATTTTATTATGTCTAGAAAATTAGCTAAATTAATTTGGTGTGTTGAATATACATACCCTAATAGTTGGGTTTTGGAAGATGTAGAATTTCAAGATAATTTACTTCCTAATGCGCTTATAGTAAGTCTATTAGGTACTCAGAAAACAATTTTATTCTGTGAAGGAATTATTGATGAGGTTTCTGATTATTCATTCTATTCAGCTCTTTTTTCAGATAAAGTTTTTGTTTACCCTGTAGGTGGTCATAGAGAAGTAATCCAATATGTTAGAAAATTTAATTCAAGCTTACTAAATGGTTATTATAATGCTGTAGGTATTATAGATCATGATTTTTTATCTGAAGAAACAATTGATGATTACTTAAAGCATAAAATTTTTACTCTTCCTTTTAACGAAATTGAAATGGCTTTATTATGTGATGAGATTTTAGAAAGTATTGTTAGTTTATATGCTAATGAAGTCACTACTAAAGAGAAAATAACCAACTTTAAAAAAGAAGCATTTGACATGCTAAAGAGGGATAAAGATAAGGTAGTATCACAAAATGTAAAATTTTATATTGAAGAACAAATAAATACTTTTAAAATTACTGATGCTAAAAATATTGAAACTATCACAGACGAGTTTTATAATTACTTTAATAAATTAAAAGAAAAAGATTTATTTAAGTTTTATGATGATAAAATTAATTCAATTATTGATAGGAATGATTATTATGAATTCCTAAAAATTTCCTCATTAAAGTCTCAATTAAGTAAAGGGCTAGCTAATAAATTATTAGAATCTAATTATTTGGCTAAGGCGATTCAAAGAGTTGCTAAAGACGTTGATTTACGTAAACTTTTAATAGAAAGGTATTTTAAAGAATTCAATGAGTTAATTAGTGAAAATTAAATTTTAATGAGTGATTAGGTTTAAAACTATTATAAATTTATAAACTTTAAACGAGTTGTATTTATATGTACCCACTTTTAGAATATGAGTTTATAAATATTAATTCTTCGCTAATTACTCAACTAAGAAGTATGTTACGAGTTCATAGAGGCATTTTGCTTGAAAGAAGACTAAAAGCGGTCTATTGGTGGTGCTATATGCACTCACCAAGACCGCTTTCTGTTTCAGATATATTAAATTGTATGTCTACAGATGAATCGATTGTTGTTATTTACAAACTGTTATCTGGTTATTGCCAAATAGATCGTTCAATTCTTCAATGGGGTGATGCTCTTGTTTGGAATGAGCTACATATGGCTACAAATTTTCCAACTTATTGGGATTAAGTCTCCCACACTTTTTGTCCTATAACTCATATTGGTCTACATATTTTAATATCATATGCTTATTTAACTATAGCAAGCCTTGACTTTCCATCATATCTTTAATATCAAGTATGGTAGATTTACATACTACATCATAATCTAATGAACCAAGGAAGTTTGCAAATTTAGTGTCATCTTCATTTTTACAGTTTACATATGGAATTTTACCAAATTTTTGATACGGTTCTAGAATACGATTTCGTCTGTGTTTCCACATATTATAATAAGGCCCTTTGAATTTAGTCATAAAACCATTGCTATCGACTAATACAAAGCCTTCAGATTCATGGCATGAATTTAGTTCCTCATTTATAATGTCTTGGAGCTCATCCATGGTAGAAACTTGTTGAACTGTTTTAACAATGGAAATCAAGTCAGTGTCATATTTTTGTAAAATTGTATATAGTTCAGCTAATTTTTTTCTAGAGAATGGGACATCTATATGCTTACCATTTACGTCTAGAGTATTTTGAATCATATCAAGCACATAGAGATGGTCTTGGTCGTATTTAATGATATGAGTATCCTCTTGACTGATGACTTCAAATATCATGGAGCAGTTATTACGTGCTAATAAATCTTTGATTTCTGCTTGTAGATTTTCAGGTAATCTATGGAATAGTTTTTTAAATAAATCCACATGTATACCCTCTGTTGTAGATTTAGAGGCAAATACTAATTCTTCGTTGATAACGCCAAGAATAGCAAGGTAACCATTTTCTTTAGTTCTAATTTCAACTGGGAAAGAAAGAGTATTAGCTAGATTATCTAACTCTGTTTCTGGGCGTTCACCAAGATTAAAGAATTTATTATAACTACGTAATTTCACATCTCCTGTAATTCGATCCACAAATAATCCACGAGCGTGTACTGTACTTTCATTCCATAATCGCTTATGGAATACACGAGAGGTAAAGTTCAAGGAATATAGGTTAGGGAAACACTGTTTTACTTTTACTAATTTTGAATTGCCAATAATATTAATATCTTCATTTTGTGTGAAGATGATGTGTTGTGTCATATTTTGGAATTCATGGCGCATATAATCTTTATCATATACATCGTTTTTTATTCCATTTTTTGTGAAAGTATTTGCAGTGATATCGATGTATTTTAGTTCTCCACCAAATTCTACTTCTCCTTCCAAACAGAAGGAGTACTTTCCATCTGGAACACCACGATGACCGTGAATTTGAATGAAGTCCTGACACATGCCTTGCTCGTAATTAGTATCGTAAATATTAGCGATATTTGTTTCGTAAGCTCCAAAACCATTAATAAATGTTGAGGTGGCTATGAAGGTCATATTAGGCACATAGGAGAGGCCACCATGGGAAACTAAATATTTTTTGCCATGGAAGCTGAATGGATAACATTGACGAAGTGATTTATAAAAGAGTCGTAGTTCTCGTTGGAGTGATTCTACTTCTTTTTTCGTCATATCTTTTACGATAGGTGCTACCACATCTTTCATAAAGCGTTTGGAACGATCTAAATTTGTATGGAATGCAAAGTTTGCAATATGTCGTTCGTGATTGCCTTCTAACATAATTGTATTAGGTAATGTGCTGAGACGCATCATTTCGTACATCATTTCTTTGTTTTCAATACCGCGTTCTAAATAGTCACCGCAGAAGATGTATAATGTCTTTTCATCCCATGGTGTAATAGCTTGTTGTAATGCGGTGTAGCAACCGTGAATATCACCGATAACACGTACTCGATCATATCTATTCGTTAGATTAACTGTGAAGTAATTGTTAATTTCATCAATAGAGTTAATTCTTTTGCAAAACTTTGGTAATGTGCTTGTTTTAATCGTTTTGTACATATAATGAATAACTTGCTCTGGCACACGTTTGTAATCGGTGCGTGCCGCATTACGGGCCAAGCAATCCTCTAAGGATGTATCAGGTTCATAGTAATATACAGTATATTTATATTTGTTAAGCAATTCTTTGTAAGCATTAATAGCTTTAGAGGTAGTGTGAGTAGCATCTAAGACAACAAAGTCGCCATTGCTCATTCGTTTTTCTAAACAATCTAGTAGGAGCTTCCATGCTGGACCATTATCCTCTTGTGAAATATACCAGCCGTTTTCACCAAGGGAAGGGCTACGTAAAAGCATACGGAAATGATCGGCTTCAAGGGTGTAAGCCTCAAGATTGTTGTCACGAATCCACTGAGACTTACCACTAGCAGGAGCACCACGCATTAATAATAGTG
>OKWX01000084.1_pt1 | contig 59405 bp, 63 predicted proteins | sample 1607241 | NCBI WGS metagenome assembly OKWX01 (sample SAMN07501071, study PRJEB24779) | human gut metagenome | isolation source: stool | host: human infant | place: USA: Pittsburgh, PA
ATGAGGTATCCTACCACCTCAACACGTTAGGCATCATCATATTTCCGTATTTTAGATGAGCCTAACGCTAACAGCACGTTATTTGGCTCTCTTTATGTGTTCATTATACTATATATTATTTTTTTAATAAAGTCCTATTTAAGATATGGCATAGCAAGCATAAGTGCTGCCAATGATTTACTATCCTTAATTTGTTCTGCCTTAATAGCCTCTAATAATTCAGGCAATGTATAGTATTCAAGTTCTACATATTCATCAGGGTCCCAATGTGTTTCACCCATGGTGAGGTCTTTTGCTAAATAGAGATGCAATACTTCGTTACAGAAACCAGGACTTGTGGCAATGGTACCTAATGAAATCCATTCTTTAGCGCGGTAACCAGTTTCCTCAGCCAATTCACGTTTAGCACAGTTAATAGGTTCTTCGTTAGGGTCTAGTTTACCTGCCGGAATTTCAAGCAAAGGTTGTTGTAAAGCATAACGGAATTGACGTTCCATTACAATTTTGTTATCTTCTGTAACGACAACGATAGCAGTTGCCCCTGGGTGGTGCACCACCTCACGCCACGCATCATTTCCATTTACATCAGCTATATCATAAGTAACCTTAATTAGTTTACCATCAAACTTCATTTCGCTAGATTTTTGTACTTCTTTGCTAATTGCCATACTTAATTCCTCGTATATATAAAATGATTGTTATAGTATAAAACCTACAACTCATTATAGCACAAATTAATTACACCAAAAGAAGGTTCCTACTAGTCATTTTGCGACTAATAGGAACCTGTTTTAATGAAATTATATAAATGTTACGCTACCTTTACATAGCCTTGTAATACTGTATCTACAATACTACATTTATCATCTAATTCGGCTTTAAGTGCCGTTTCAGGATTGACTTCTCTAGATACCACCATATCAACGATGGATTTAGAGAATCCAGATACGAGAATAACACCACTCGGATGCATTTGTACAGGAATTGTATTATGTGCATAGACAGATACATTCCAGAAAATGAGCCGTGGCATAGTATACCCAAGGGCTTCAAATTTCTGACGACATGATTCAATAACAGTCGTGTTATCCTCATGCTTTGTAGCCTGATCAAACTGCATATCAGAAATAATGAGGCATGCTGAAGGTAACTCCTCTTGACGCAGATGATGTTTTACAGCTGTGTCGAGAATTAAGTCAAATGTTGCCTCTATATCCGTATTGCTGTAATCGTCAAAGCGATGTAAGCGTCTAAGCTTATCTCGCAAAGTTTCACACATCGAAATGTCTACTATCTGAGGGCGATTGCTAAAAGTAATGAATCGATTTTTAAAGGATTCATTCTTATTATGCTGTGCACAATACAATGCAATCGAATCTGCTACGCTAAGTGCGGTAACGGAACTATTACCAGATAGTTGTTGCCCCATAGATCCTGACCCGTCGCGTATAACTAAGATATCGTCATAATCCTTAGGCGATTCTTGGGCATGCCATAATTGCTCTAATGTTTCATCATACGGTCTTAAAATATTCCTCCAGCAACTATTATTGTCTATATAAGCTTGTACAATATCATATAAGAACATAGAATTGGCATTAATCTTAACAGAATCATCGCCCTTTTCTAATGATGTAAGATACGCCTGGCGGCGTTCTTCATCATGTTTTAAAAAGGCATTACGATATTTAAGATTCGCCTTAGATGGTACATGATTATAATTAATATCATTCCATTGGTTGAGAGAAGCCTTGCGATCTACCACCGCTAGATGCTCGCGCAATCTAGACAGAGTTTTACGGTACTCTCGTGCACTTAGATGTAATAAGGATTGTAAAATAGCCGCCTCAGAACGTTTTTGCTTAGACGATGTATTATTGGACGGCATCCATTTAGCTAATAAACTAATGGAATCGCCTAGTCCACACGCCATTACATCGCGTCTAAACTGATTGGCAATTAATTCACCTAGTCCATCGTGTAAGATACCACTTGCAGTATCAAAAAAGATGCGTAACACATCATCCCAACGGCCATAGTTCCATAACTCGGTGCCGATGATGAACTGCAATGCCATCTCTGGATGCAAGTCACCGATTTTAGTGAGCATCATGCGGAATACATCGCGCTCGCCAAGACCTAGCTTAATATTGCGGGCATACATAAGCCATTTCATGGTATATAGAGGGTCTTCCTCATAGGATGTAATGAATAAGCGCAATGCATCCACTGCATCCATAGTGCGATCTGCACCATAGAAATATCGGTCATGTTTACTTTTACCATAAAAATTAACTGCGACCTGACGCAATGCAGGCACAGAGAAATTAAGGTCCACAAGAGGACTGCCACTCGTATGATACGCAGTACCATCATTAGCGGTATAGGATTTTTCATTGTTTGTTAAAGCGTTCATAAATGCATTCATAGTTCATATCTCCTTGGCATATAAAAAACCGCTGCGGATTATCACAACGTAAATTTTGAAAGCAAAATAAACAAGACAACCGTGAGCGGTTACAATACAAAGTTCAAGACAATTACTAACCTCACTGAGGCTAAGGATAACTAGACACGATACTCTAGACCAAAGGGTCTCCAAAATCACTTTTTCTGGTTAAATCATCAAAGATTGCTGCTAGTGTCTAACCTTATGAATCGTTTATGAACGATAACTATGAAATTATACTAGATTCTATACTCATCTTAATCAAGTTATATATGTGACAGGATTGCTGTTAGAATCTAAGTCTTTCTGTTCTACATATTGGTGATTACCTTCACCTTATGATGTAATTATAATACACGTATCCGTGTGTGTCAATAATTATTTTTTAAATATTTTGCTTTTATGAAAGTTAGAACTAGCAACACATATTTTACTGTATTGCTAGTCCCTTATAGTTACTACTAATACTTAGCCTCAACGCGCCAAATTTCATCAGCTAACCATTTCAATGGTCCTCGTGATGGTCGTAGAAATCTTGCCGCCATGCCTTCTATACTAAGTTGTGTAGATTCTAGTTGACCTGTTTTACACCAAATAGCAAAGTGTTCACAGTTATGGCCAAATAAATTATAATCGCCTTTTCCAATCATAGATCTAGCACGTTGAACCGTTTTACGTGGTCCATAAAAGGTAGATGTCACATCTGCATCTTGGAAAATAGATAATAAACTATCGTCCTCGGCAATATATAAGGTATCTCCGTCACAAAATTCTTCAATGCTAGTCTCAGCAATTCGTCCATCTAGTGGAGAATCTCCTTTTATATAATGGATAATCTTATGATAACCAGCATATACACCATAATGTTGATATACATCACCAAAGAAAAAATTGCTTCGTTGACAAAATACGATATCGCCTAATTTTAACTTTCTTGAACCCATTATTACTCTCCCATACAACACATTATTTGTGATTATTCATATACGTGATAATATCATCTATGGAAATATTTTGATTCTTGCCTCGTAATAATCGCCATACCTTTCTAACTAATTTATAGAACAGATATAACCCAGCCAATGGCCAAAATACACCAAGTGGATTTTGTTCAAATGGATTCCGTGGATGAGGAAAAAGTCCAGGAGTAGGTCCTATAATATTAGGCCACCTATGTTCTTTATACACTCCATCAGGATGAACTCCAGTTTTATTTCTATTAGATGAAATATACTCTACTACACCCTCGTATAACATAGGATCTTCCTTTTTTACACTTTCAAGGGCTTCTTTAATAACATCTGTTTTCATACAATACACCTCATAAAAGAATTATATAAAACTTAAGTTACAATATGAAATTGAACAGCACTTAAATCCACTATTTTATTAACTTCTTCTAAAAAGACCTCTTGTGATGTTTTGATCTGCACCCATTTTCTTGGACAGATATAATTAAGCTACTTTTGGGGAATGAGTTCGGTATTCTACCGGGCTCATTCCTTTTAATTTGAGCTTAATGCGTTTTGTATTGTAATACTCAATATAATCCTTTAATTTGTTAATAAAATCTTCATAGGAAGCAAACTTTTCTAAATATAACAACTCTGACTTCAACAAACCAAAGAAGTTTTCCATCACGCTATTATCCAAACAGTTTCCTTTTCGAGACATACTTTGGATGATAGCGTGATTTTTTAATGTCTCTTGATAAGTTCTATGCTGATACTGCCATCCTTGATCTGAATGCCAAGATGCAGCCTTTGCTATGAGGCCTGTTCTTAAAGGCTTTATCCAGCATAGATAACACTTGTGTTAATACAGGGCGTTCTGATATTTCATAGGATACAATTTCTCCATTATACATATCTAAGATTGGTGATAAATAAACCTTACGCCCAAACACGTGAAATTCAGTAATATCTGTGGTCCATTTTTGATCTGGCTTTGTTGCAGTAAAGTTCCTCTTAATAATATTGGGAGCGATTTTTCCTTCAGTACCTCTATATGAGCGGTATTTCTTTAGGCGAACTTTACATGTTAAGTTTTCTTCCTTCATAATACGCATTACAACTTTATGGTTTATATGAATGCCTAATTTATGCAATGCTATTGTAATTCGGCGATACCCATAACGACCTTTATTCATCGCCACAAGTGTGCAAATAGCTTCTCGTTCCTCTGCATATTTGTCTCCCTTTTTTAAGCTAGCTAAACGTGCATAATATGTACTACGACTAATGCCAAAGTACTCGAGCATAAACTGAAGAGGATATATGTTTCTTAATCTTTCGATGGCAATTGCTTGTGCTTTTTTTTACAGCTTGGTTAGGTTTAGCAATTTCACGCATTTCTTTCATAAAGTCGTCATAAAAAGATATTTCATACTTTAATCGAGCATTTTCAGCTTCCAGTTTTTTAATGCATTCCTTATCTGATTTTTGGGTTGAATCTATTTGTAGTTTAATTTCTTTCTTAGTCTTCATAGGTGGTCTACCTTTAGGCTTGGGTTGCAATCCTAACATTTCTTCATCTAAATACCGCTTTTGCCATGCTGCAATTAGACTAGGGTTATCTAAATTAAATAATGATGCTGTTTCTTTAAAGGATAACTTATTTTTCCACCTAGTTTCAATAACTATACGTTTAAAATCTGCTGAAAATACTTGTTTACCAATTTTATGGGTCAAATTATGACTAAGGTTAAACTTCTGTAGCCAACTTTTTACAGTACCTTCTGGAACCTCAAGCTCTTTAGCAATTCTATAGTGACCCCATCCTTTTTCAGAAAGATAGATAGCCTTTTCTTTTACTTCTTTTGAATATTTTGACATAAAAAACTGCACCTCCAAAAATTGTGTCCAATTTTTGGGGTGCAGTTCAGTTTTCGAAAGATATTTTTTTGTTATACTTTCTGTTCCCGCTAAATATGACATAAGTAACATTTCCATGAACTATCACCTCTCACAACTTTATAACGCTTTATTAATGGCAAGATTAATTTAATATAGAAAATCCGCCTAAAAGTCTCTCTAGGCGGATTTCAAAAACACTCAATTGACTGTTCTCAATCTATTACAGCCAATTAATTATAAATTTATTTATAAAAGCGTACTCATTTCTAACGAAAGAAGTCTTACACTTCATATTTGGTGGAGATGAGGGTACTACGCCTTATAAATATAGTATATATCTATATTAATAGGATGTGTACTCTTCGAGGAGAAACTGAAGGGAAAACTATTACCAATGATAAATTTTAGTTTTATGTTTCGCATAATTCACAGCCCTTAAATATTCAAACCGTATTTTTGTTAACGAATGAAGAACTATTTTTTCTAAGTTGTATTCGTCACAGCAATCACCGTGTATTGATGGATCCCAGTGTAGTTCATATATTGAAATAATCTGTCTATTATAAATTTCATTTGCTTTATCTGGGTAGTCTGGACTCAGAAATGCTATATTTAGAGAACTCTTTTTATATAAATATTCTTTTACTGAATAATAAAGACTTTTCATTTCCTCATCATTATCTCCTTCTAGCCAAAACGACTCTACATTGGTAAATCTTAACCCTAATGTTGTTCGACCTGTTGGCAAATGTTCCCAATATGGTGCCACCATAAATTGTCTTCTCTCTTTATCAAAATCAGTATAAATCGTAACTCCTATCTCGTTAGGAAAATCATATTTTAAAGCCTGCCATGAAGATTTAACATCTTTATTAATAACAGCTTCGAGCATGTCTATAACTTTCAGAGGATTAATGTTATCTAAACAGGATATACTACTGCTTTCATGTACTAAAATTGTTTTTTCCTCAGTTACATCTTCATTTTCTTTGTTTAATAAGCCAGAGTTCGACTCTTCTGAAGAAATATAATATTTGGGTTTATTATTATCGCTTAAAATTACAGGTTTTTTGATTTTATTGCGATTCGTAGTCGATTTGCAAGTACTTCCAACAAAAACGACTGCTAAAAATAAAAATACATTTTTAAGTACTTTAAAGAGAATCCACGCAATCAACAATATAACAATAACAATAACCATCTCCATATCAAAGTCTCCTTATAAACTACAAACGCAACTTCATATTATATTCATAATATCATGGAAAAGACAAAAAGGAAAGCCCCGCCGTAAGTGGCGAGGCTATCTTTATTTAACTATAATTCTTTAATCTTCTTTTGAACAGAATTAACGATACTATTAATACTATTATTTAATACAGTGATATAGATACGGTTACGGATCTTAACCCAGTAAGAGTTAGTCGTCTTAATTTCGTCTTCGAGAGGCTTAATAACACTAGCCATTTCGGCTTCAACGAGAGCTTTAATATCGTCGAATTTAAGACCTTTTAGAATATTTACAGCATTTACTTTAGCGAGTTCGACCGCATCGTTAATAATATGTTTAGTTAAATCATTCATTATTTAAATCTCCTTCATAATGAAAATACCCCCTTTACTGGACAACCAGTAAAGGGGGTATTTTCATGAGATATAGTTATGAATTTAAAAAGAAGGCCATTGAGTTATTCTACCAAGGCAAATGGCCGAAGACACCTACCGGTGTATCAACACATATATTTCGTAAACAAATAAGGGAATGGGTTAAACTAGAGCAATTTCATGGTCTGGATATTAATAAATTTCGAGTTACTAATAAGTCTTGGTCTCCAGAGGAGAAATATAAACTGGTATGTCAAGTTCTTTCAGGGCAAGGCTTGAGAGCGGTAGCTATTGTAGCTGGTATTAATTCTGGACAACTGTATTAATGGGTTCATAAATACAAAACTTTGGGATACAATGGTCTTATCAATAAACCTAAAGGACGACGACCAAAGGATTACAAAATGAAAGTGCCAAAGAATATTTTACCTCGAAAACTCGATGAGAGTGAATATGAGGAACTTATTCGCTTACGAGCTGAAAATGCTTATATTAAAGCTGAAAATGAAGTCATAAAAAAGAGATTGCCTTGAGAGAAGAAAAGGAAGCTGCGCGTCTCAAGGCGAAAAAGCGCGATTATCAAAACGCTCCGCCAACAAGGCTATCAACTAAAGTATCTTCTAAAAGCTATGCCAATGTCCAAATCTACCTATTATTTTGAGCTCTCTAAAGTAGATCTTGTAGATAGAAGAAATACACAATTAAAAGACGAAATTCAAAAGATTTTTACAGAACATAAAGGGCGATATGGTGTACGCCGTGTATACCAAGAGCTTCTAAATCGAGGTTTTGTAGTTAATCATAAACGAGTGCAACGGCTTATGAATATTATGAAACTCGCAGGAAAGCGACCAAAAGAGAAGTATCATTCTTACAAGGGACAAGTCGGTAAAGTAGCAAAAAATATTATTGATAGAGATTTTAGTACAACTGCACCATTACAAAAGTGGACGACTGGTGTATCTCAATTTAACTTCTCTTGGGGAAAATGTTATTTGTCACCTATTTTAGATATGAATACGAATAAAATTGTTGCTTATGACTTAGCATTAAGGCCTAACTTAGAGCAAGTTTCTCGTATGTTAGAGAAAGCCTTTAAGAAGTTTACTAATCTTTCGGGATTAATTTTCCACTCTGATCAAGGATGGCAATACCAACATAAGTACTTTAGAAAAATACTCAAAGAACATGGTATTATTCAGTCTATGTCTCGAAAAGGAAATTGTTATGATAACTCAGTGATGGAAACCTTTTTTGGTAGATTGAAAACGCAGATATATTATGGTTTTGAAAAGGAATATTTATCATTTAATGCTTTTGCAGTAGCGATAGAAGAATATATTAATTATTACAATAACAAAAGGATTCAAGCAAAAACAAAATGGATGCCCCCTGTAAAGTACAGGGAAGCATCCATATATTCAGGCTAGTAAATAATATGTGTCCAGGAAAATGGGTACATATCATAAGATAAGTGCTCAGAATATGCTTACGCTAAGTCTAATACCGTAAGAATAGCTAATACAATAATAGCTGCTAACGTTAATTTAGGTATGATCGGTTCCCATAACCGGATCATTTCGATCTTAGAGCTATGTACGCCCATTGTATTGATCCGAGATAGTGGTAGAAATACTAATCCGAGTACGATAATAGCTACGCATATACTATAAATAAATTCCATGATATTAAATCCTATATATCCCATACTCTGCAACACCTCTAAAATTCATTTATTTGAGCTGTACCAGCCTTCTAATATATTTTTAATAAAATTAACCATGCGACGTTAATTTTTAACCAAACAGACGATGCTTGTATAATTATAATTAAAGCCCTTGTACCATATCGCATATAAGGGCTGTATATTTATTCGTTACATAATACTTCGAGCGCTTCGTTAATGATCGGCTCGAGTAACTTATTAGACTCGATTATAAACTTCTGCTTCTCAGCTTCGCTTAATCCTTCAAATCGGTCTTTACCTTTAACAGGTTTAAATAGAGCAGTATTAAGATCGTAATTAAGTCGTAATCTGTCGCTAAAAGCTCGTTGACTAATACCAAAAGCATCTGCTAAATCAGCGGCGCAAGCTTTATATTCTAGCTCGTCGTAAAGCTTAATTTTAACTGTTGCTCTTCTATTTCGTTGTTGTTGACTACGAGTAGCCCAACGACAATTATTAGGGCCGTAAGGCTTATCGTTATGAATACGATCGATAGTTAAGCCGTCTTGGTATGTTTCGTGCATATCCTCGTAGAAGTTACTGAATTGTTCCCAACGAGGATCATAACCGATCTTAGAGTATGTTTCATATTGTTGTTGGCTCGGGTTATTACACCGAGATTTTAATTGTTTCCAGATATGATAAATACGAGTATTGCTCATTCTATGAGTAACGGATTTAGAAGTATCTTTATGTTTGAATTTATTTTTAGATTTATAACCATTGGCAGCCGTTTCTCGATTACCTGTAATCTGACCTGTGCTTAACGTTAATACTTCGTTAGTCCGCCGGTCTTTTACTTCCCAGATATGACCTTGCTCATGATTAAAGCCTACATGTTTAATAATTTCGTAATTAGTTACTCTAGCTTGTAATTTTTCCATTAATTTCATTGTTTTTACCTCTTCTGAAATATAAATATTAAGGCTCTTTATTTTCGCCTTCAATATAATATTACCTATGTATGCATCGCTCAGCGTTATATATTTTAATTTTTTTAAGAAATCCACGAACCGTTAATTTTTGTCTTTAGAAAAGCTTCGAATAACTCAATATTAACAAGCTTTTTCTTATGCGAAATACTAATTACGCCGTCCTTAAATTCTGGATCGCTTTGCATTTGCATAACTAGAGAGGTAGCTAATGTACGACCGATATCGAATGTTTTAGTTAAATTAGTAACCGAGGAATACTTAACTTCCACTGCGTTTATAATCCTTTCTTGGAAGTCTTTTCGGACATAGATCAGAGTGAATAATAACCTAACTGTTAATATTAATCTATGAGATATCTCGTTGCATGCGCGCAACTTATTTCTGTTTATTCACCATGAATAATTATCTTATAACATGATTATATATGATCGTATATGTTTTGTAAATATCGTTGACATATTTTGTTAATAATATTAGAATAATAACTAAAGGAGGTTCATAAATGAAGAGAACAGAATTAATTAAAGCCCGGAAAGAGCTAGGTTATACTCAAGATTACGTGGCCAAACTATTAAAAGGTTATAGTCGCCCGGCCTATGCTATGTTAGAGTCCGGTAAGATTAAACGAGTACATGTAAGCATACAACGTCAATTAGCTAAGATCTACGGTAAGCCTATCGAGGTACTATTCCCCGAAGATTATGATATTAAGGAAGAAACTATTAATTATACACAAGAATTACAACACTTAATTATGTATCTAGCTCCTAAGCAACAAAAAGCATTATACGAGCTATTATCGACTATTGTAAAGGAGAATTAAATGTTTGTAGAAGAAAGGCCTACTAAAAAAGGCATATCGTATCGATATGGTGAAAACTATACCGATCCGTTAACCGGCAAATCTAAGAAAGTATATCATACATCGTCTAAAAATACGGCTACTGTACGTAAGGAAATACAGCGTATCTTAAATAATAAAATCGACGACATACTCAATAATATTAATAGTAAAAAGAATATGAGGCTCGAGGAGTTAGTAAGCGACTTTGTCGAAATTGATAGGCCGCTTCGCAAGATCACGACTCAGCAGCATATCGACTATCACCAAATAACCTTAACAAAGTGGTTTAATAAAGACACGTTGATTAATAAAGTTACAGCGCTATACTTACAACGCACCATTACCCCCCTCTTATCCACCCATAGCTATAATTATGTTAAAGCAGTATATAATCTATAAAGCAATCATTAAAGTATGGTAAACGTATGGGCTATATCAATGATATAAGCTATTTAAACGACGTTATATTCGTTAAAAATAAGCGTACTCCCGAGCAGCTTAATAAAAATCGTAATAAATTTCTTACCAAGGACGAATTAATACTATTTCTATCTAAATTAAAAGACATTAATAATTGAGCCGCTACCCTATTCGAGTTTCATTCATTAACAGGGCTTCGCATCGGGGAATTAAGAGCATTACGCTCGCAAGATTATAACGCTAAAGAAGGCTATATCGATATTAATGCTACTTTTACTCACAATAACATTAGAATAGCCCCTAAAAATGAATATTCAGTAAGAAAAGTAAGCCTATCTAACGACGCTAAACAGATTATTATTAAATGCCTTCAGTTAAATAAAGCTCGTGAAGGATTTGTACAAGGCTACCATAACCCAGATAATTATATATTCGTAACTGACGGCGGCGTACCTTATGACTCACATTATCTAAATAAATTGCTCAAGAAAGTACCGTTTCATAAAACAGTAACGACTCATACATTTAGACATACGCATATATCGTTACTATCTGAGGCGAATATACCACTTAAAACGATTATGGCTCGAGTCGGGCATAATGAACCTAAGACTACATTATCGGTATATACTCATGTTACCGATACTATAAAAAACAAGAAATAGAAGCTCTAAATGCTATTAAGCTAAAAAAGGCCTAGTTATTATACTAGGTCTTTTATTGTAAAGTGAATAAGGAACGAGCATCGGATTTATCTAAATTGCTGTGAAGTGAGCATAAGCGAGCAAGCCAATTTATGGGGAATAATTGGGGAAAATAAGGGGAAAAATTATCGGTTATTATATAAAATTTAATGAACATATACGAACAATAAAAAATACCGGAAAACTAAGTGATTACTACGTTTATATAATAATTACCTAGCTTCCGGTATTCTTATGTTTTAGTGGTGGAGATGAGGGGAGTCGAACCCCTGTCCAAGAGTGTTGCCATATAGACTTCTCCGAGCACAGTCTATGATTGAAATCTCAGGTTGCTATCGCTCACAGACAAGCTACACAACCCCAGTTCATATTGTCTCGCCTAATTCATATGAACAACTAAATTAGGCCAGCCTACTATTTGACGTCCATTCACACTTGGTAGGCACAAGTATGAGGGACGTAGCTTATGCAGCTAATGCAAAATTTTCTTCTGCGTTTAAATGTTTTCCCACCGTTTAACGGCCTAATGGAACGCCGACTCGCTATCTATACCACACGCACCCCTGTCGAAACCTTTACATCCCCGTGCGTCGGTCTCATAATTATAAGCCCATTTAATACAGCTGTCAATTATATAGAGCCTTTATAATTCAGTAAAATCTATAACTTCTAGATTACTTTATCTCCTACTAAAGATGAAGCTATTATATAGAATCATAAAATTAATTCAATTCTTTGATAGCTTTATCCAATGTCCAGCACACATAATCAATTTGTTCTTTATTATGGGCAGCTGTAACGGTTAAACGAATTCTACTTTCACCAACAGGAACTGTAGGAGGACGTATCGCCGTACCTATAATTCCAGCATTGTATAAATAATTTGATACTGTTAGAGTATCCTCATTGCTACCGATAAGTATTGGGAAAATTGGAGTATTATTCGTAGCACATATTCCTATAGAATTTAAGCAATCTGCCATATAGTTCACATTATTTTGTAGTCGCCTTAAAACAGATGTATCAGACTCAAGAACATGTAATGCAGCCAGGGCTGCCCCTATGTCAGCAGGAGATAATGCAGTGGAGAATATAAAGCTACGACTCATATTCACAAGATAATCAATAATGGTGCTATTAGCAGCTACATAGCCGCCAACAGAACCTAACGATTTGCTCAATGTACCTAACTGAATATCCACTTCTTTCTCGAGACCATAATAAGCAGCCGTTCCATGACCGTTACCAATGGTCCCCGTCGCATGAGCATCGTCTACCATAAGTAAAGCATTATACTCACGGCTAAGCTCGTAGAGCTTATCTAATGGAGCTATATCACCGTCCATGCTAAAGACCCCATCTGTGACAATGAGCTTACGTGCATTACGATCTACTTGTTTAAGTAAATACTTTAACTCCTCTACATCACAGTGACTATAGGCTTTTACAGTAGCCTTACTCAATCTACAACCATCAATAATACTAGCATGGTTTAATTCATCGCTAAAAATGGTCATATTTTTATCTGCTATGGCAGAAATAGTACCTACATTTGCCATGTAACCCGTATTAAATACGAGGGCTTTTTCTGTATTCTTAAATTTTGCTAGTTCTCTTTCAAGATCTGTAAACAAGGGAAATGTACCGGATACTAGACGCGATCCACCTGATCCAGTGCCATATTGTTGAGCCCCTTTAATGGCCCCCTCTATTACACGTTCATCAAAAGTAAGCCCTAAATAGTTATTTGATGCCATCATCAAATATTCTTTATCATCTCTTCTAACCCGTACTGCGTCTATAGGGCAATATTCCGTTAATGTACGAAAATTTAGGTTATTGATTTTATTATTTAATTGCTCTTGGAAGAATTTATACATACAATCACCGCTGAATAAGTACTGGTGCTTTTTCCAAATACTTGATTACACAGTCCACATCAGTATTTGGTTTAACAAAAAATACACGTCCTCCTAGATTAGAGCCAAATTCTTTCATGCTAGGAATTCGATGGTAAATATCATTGTAAGCCACATAGCCTACTGTGTAATCAGGATCATCAGACCAACATAATTCACCTACAATCCCCTCAGCAGATTGCACTTTAGAAGCCAATACTAAGGCCTCTCTCATATGTTCATTATCCCCTAGTTTTTCAGAATCAAAGGAGTCCATATGACTCACGCGAACACCACGGTTACCAGAATCTATGCGCTCACCAGAAATTGCGTCAACCAACATAGCACCTCGCATAGATGAATCTAAACCTTCTAATAGATAAATAGCATGTTTAACAGCAGTTTCAGTAATATCAGCGCCCTGTAAAAGTTCAACAGCTAATTGATGCGCCTCAGCAACAGTATTAGCAAAATGTTCATTTACTTTTAAGCATTCTATATATGTAATTGTTTCTGAAGGAATCAAGTCCACTGTAATATTAATAAAATCAGCTGTCCCCTTACTATGATGCAGCGCTCGTTCGGCTAAAGACTGAGCGATAGCTCCAACTTGATTTAAGGTCACAATGCGTTCTGCGCCAGAAATATGGTGGCCCCCGTTTTCATGGGGACCACCTTGAGCCGCGCGCATACGCACACTATATAATTCATCCATTATGATACCTTACCTTTAACTACATTACTTTGAGGTACTTGGTTGTGAATTTTATGGAATACTTTCACAAATACTGGTGCCATAATTACTGTAAAGATCATACCTGGGACTGCGAGAGCTATCATCGGTAATGCAGCCTTACCAACGTATAAAGACAAAGATAATCGCGCTAAAGCAGATGCAATTGGACCAGAAACCATAATACCTATCATGTGATTATGGCACATCCAAAGGATTAGTCCCACAATGAGCCGGAATTGCATAGCAATCATAACATTTAAAATGGTTTGAGTACCTAATGCTAAGCCTATTAGACTAGATAAACAACCACTTATAATATACTTTTTAAATCCGAATACGGCACATATCGCTACCGCCAACGGGGCTGATAATTGAAACTCTATACCTGGAATGACATTAGGTATTTTAATAGCCCCTAATACAGTAATCATGGCAGTTAAAATAGCAACCTCTGTAATGTACCGAATGTTCTGATTCATAATGTATCTCCTCTACTTAGAAAATGTCAACTACAAACATCTCTTATTGTTTACATTATAAATTCTTACTGTATTTTTATCAACCACTAAAAATAACACAGTTAACAAATATACAAAAAGAACCAAGCCATATCGACTTGATTCCTTATAATTCTTAATATTTTTGTTGCTCTTTAATTCGCTTAGCAATATCGCGCTTGGCATCACGTTCCGCCATATCTTGACGCTTGTCATAAATTTTCTTACCAGTTACTAGACCTACGGTAACCTTTACATAACCGTGACTGAAATGAAAGTTTAGCGGCACTAAAGAGAATCCTTTTTCCTTAACTTGAGCATGTAACTTATTGATTTCAGATTTATGCATCAATAACTTGCGTGTCCGCTCCGGTTCATGGTTAAAACGATTACCTTGTTCATACGGACTGATATGTACACCATACAATAAAATTTCCCCTTTATCTATACGACAAAAGCTGTCCTTAAGATTAAGCTTACCTTGACGAATAGACTTTATTTCAGTTCCTGTTAAAGCAATACCAGCTTCATAGGTTTCATGAATATGAAAATCATGACGCGCCTTACGATTGTCAGCAATAAGCGATGGGCTAGATTTCTTTGCCATATTCTCCTCTATCGTTTACGTTTACTTTTAGATTTTTTAGATTGACTACGTTTTGTAGCTTTATTTGACTTCTTGCGACTCGATTTACCTTTTTTAGATTTTTTACTGAAAGCATCATATCTAGAACGCCCAGCTTTTGAATCATCTCGTTTAGAAGTTTTTCTACCGTTTTTTCGGGATGACTTTCGCCCCTTTAGATTTCCAAAACCATCACGACTAGTAGCATAGTCAGAGCCACTACTCAATTGTTCTTGGATAGCCATCAGATTATCTACTTCACCAAGAACAAAATCGATTTGTTTCTTTTCTACATCGGCTTTTACAAGTGTAACAGTAACCTTTTCACCTAAGTGATAGGTTTTACCTGTCCGCTTACCAACAAGAACAAAATGTTCTTCGTCAAAGAAATAATAATCGTCGTTCATCATGCTAATATGCACGAGACCGTCGATACCATTCTCTAACTCTACGAACATGCCAAAGGAGGTTATGCTCGCAATAGTGCCTTCAAAAACTTCGCCTACAAATGGAACCATGTATTGAGTCTTCTTTAGATCAGTAGTTTCTCGTTCTGCCTCGGTTGCCACTTGTTCTTGTATGGAAGAATGTTCCACAGCACCAGCTAAGAAAGCTTCATCTACATCTCGTTTAGAGTATCCACCCTTCCAGTGCATATCCGCTTTTAAAAGTCGATGTACCATCAAATCCGGATAACGTCTAATGGGAGATGTAAAATGCGTATAGCAAGTGGATGCTAACCCAAAATGGCCGACGTTTTCAATGCTATATTTCGCTTGCTGCATAGAACGTAAGGTCATAATTTGAGCCACTTGCTCAATATCTTGTCCCTTCACTACATCAAGGATTTTTTGGAAATCTCGTGGTGTTACACCATCAGCACTAAGGACAAGAGTTTGACCTAAATAATGTAATACCTTTTGGAATAAATCCAATTTTTCTTCACTAGGATGTTCATGAATACGATATACCGATGTACGTTGAGTATCCTTTAAATGCGTAGCTACCGTCTCATTAGCAATGAGCATACATTCTTCGATAAGCCGCTCTGCCATAGTTCGATCGCGTTTTACGATACGCAACGGTGTACCATCGAGATCAAGTAATACCTTATATTCCGGAAAATCAAAGTCTAATGCCCCTCTACGACGACGCATACGATTTAAAATCTTAGAAATTTCTGCTAAGTCACGAAGCATAGGAATAAAATCTACTAAATCGTCAGGAACAATGTTTTCCTCTAACGCTTTATAAACTTCTTTATAGCTGCAACGACGTCCTACATGGATAATAGACGGACGAATACGATAATTAACAACTGTACCTGAATCATCAATTTCCATCATACACGTCATAGCATAGCGATCTTCGTGGGCATTTAAACTACAAATACCATTCGATAATACCTCTGGTAACATTGGTACTACGCGGTCCACTAAGTAAACTGAAGTCCCCCGCTTGTATGCTTCATTGTCAATAGGCTGGCCTGAAGTAACATAATGACTAACATCCGCAATGTGTACGCCTAGCTCATAATTACCATTTGGTAATTTACGACCACTTACAGCATCGTCAAGATCTTTTGCATCTTCTCCATCGATAGTTACCATTTGTAAGGCTCTAAGATCCCACCGCTTCGGATCTTCATGAACAATAGTATCTATCTTCTCACTTGCCTCAATTACCTCTTTAGGGAATGCAAAAGGAATCTTATGATTAGCCATAATACAGTTGATGTCTAGGCCTACATCCCCCTTATAACCTAAAATTTCTGTTATAATTCCTTCAGGTTTTTTATTGCCTTCAGGCCATTTTGTAATTTTTACTAGTACCTTAGCTCCACTCCGAGCATCTAAAGTATCTTTTAAATCTACAAAAATATCTGTTCCAATACGTTCATCATCTGGTACAACAAAGCCGAAGTGTTGTTGTCTGTCGTAAGTACCAACTATGGTTTCATTAGCACGCTCAATAACATCAACGATGATGCCTTCACGTTTATGTTTTGTATAATCTGATGGTACAATACGAACACGTACCTTATCATTATGCATAGCAGTTCCTTTATTTTGTTCTGCTACATAAATATCTTCATCATCCAGCATAATAACAAATCCATGAGATTTACGATATCCTTTGTAGATACCTTCATATTCTTCATGCTGTTGATCTTCATATCGGTATACATCTGATCGAGATGAAGTTAATATGCCTTCACGGGCGAGCATTTTCGCAGATCGAATAAACATTTCAAGATCTTTGCCACCTCGAATACGATTATCCATTGCTGCATCCTCAATATGGTATGCATGTGGTTGTATAGATTTATAAAAGTCCAATACCTTCTTCTTCAAGTCTGCACCCCCTTATTAGGATGAAAAAAGAAAAAGCCTGCAAAGCAGGCTTTCATCATTAGAATTGATTAATCATTGCCCCTAATACTAAGCTCAACACAGCAAAGATAATCCCCAATATAATCGTACATTTAGATAAGAAAGCATCTAAACCGCGTTGCTTACCACCAAAAGAAGAGTCTGCCGCACCAGAAACAGCACCGCCCATGCCTGCATTTTTGCTATTTTGTGCAACAACTACTACAATTAATAAAATAGATACGATTACTTCTACAATCATTAAGAAATTTGTCACGACTGTCATCCTTCCTGTGATGCTCGATGCGAGCTCAATACACGATGTTCTAAATACTTCTCTAATTTACGTTTTACCCTTTGTAGTGCATTATCAATAGATTTAACACTACGATCTGTGACCTCAGCCATTTCTTGATAGGAACGTCCATCAAGGTATCCTTCCAAGACTTCCCATTCGAGATCACTTAAAATATGACCAATATTGCGCTCAATATCATTTAGTTCCTCTTGACTGATAATGAGGTCTTCAGGATTTGTAATCTTTGATGAAGATAGCATTTCAATCAATGTACGCTCCGAGTCCTCTGTATACACCGGTTTATTTAAGGATATATAGGAGTTCAAAGGCGCATGTTTTTGTCTTGTAGCCGATTTAATAGCTGTAATAATTTGTCTAGTTATACAAAGTTCTGCAAAGGCTCTAAAAGACGCTAATTTATCATGTTTAAAATCTCGCGTTGCCTTATAGAGTCCAATCATCCCTTCTTGGATGATATCCTCTCGATCGGCACCTACCAAAAAATAGGAGCGAGCCTTAGCTCTTACAAAGTTCTTATATTTATTAACAATATAATCGATTGCAAACTCATTTTGCTCTTCCTGAGCTATGACCACAACTTGCTCATCGGTCATTTCCTTGAAATTGTAATCGGACTTGCGTGTATGAATCATTTTCATAAGCTCCTCCTTACAATTGAGCGAGAAAAACCAATATATTTATTATACTGGAACGGTATATGATTTTCAACTATCAATGACCTCGACGCAATTTCTCGAGCTTTTCAGCAACTTCAGGAGATAATAAACCTCCCACTTCATTACGACGCACTGAGAATTGATCACGTCTATGTTCATGAGCATATTGAAGTCGTTCTTCTTCCTTAGCAATACGAATCATATTTTGCAACTCACGAGCAGGAATGCGCAACCCGCCAGAGCCTAGAATTTGATTCTGTTCTGCCCCATCGGAGGTTACAACATATACATTAGTATATTTGCCTTTACGTAAAAATACCTCTCGTTCAATAAAGGAATCCGCCGTTTCTCCATCCTCAGTATACACTTCGATAAATCCACTTGTAATAGATTCAATGGAACCTCCAGATTTTGTATACTTACCATCAAATACAAGGATTACTTCGTAACCCTTAAATTTACCATAGTTCAACAATCTATCTCGAAGCTCCATTCTCGCATGTTCTAAAGACTCATGAGCCAATTTTTTCAAATGAGTCCAAGCAAAAATAACATTATAGCCGTCTACAATTAAAATATCTTTTAGCATGATTATTTCGCCTGGCGTTGACGTACCGCCTCATACATAAGAACTGCAGCTGCAACAGATGCATTCAAAGAATTCAAATTTCCATACATAGGAATTGTTACAAGGAAATCACAAGCTTCTTTTACAACGCGACTAATCCCCTTACCTTCATTACCAATGACTATAACCGTAGGAATTGTCATATCTGCTTCATACAAGGTACGATCACCTTCCATATGAGCCCCCATTACCCAAAATCCTTGTTTTTGAAGTTGTTTAATGGTTTGCACTACATTGCCAATTTGTACAAGTGGAATTTGTTCAATAGCTCCAGCAGATGTCTTTGCAACAGTAGCATTAATAGGCGCATTATGTCGTTTAGGAATGAGTACAGCCGTAGCTCCCGCACATTCAGCAGTACGAATGATAGCTCCCATATTATGTGGGTCTTCAACCCCATCCGTTAAGATGAGTAAAGGAACCTCATGTGTCGTTTCTTGTAATACCTCTCCCAATTCTTTAAATTGAACGGCCGATACAAGAGCTATAACCCCTTGATGTGGTACCTCCAAATCGTACTTATTCATCTGTTTAACTGGTGTAGGTCTAACTTCAATTCCTTGAGATTTAGCAAGGCCTACAATATCAGCTAACCCTGTTTTTACCTTATCTTCACTGACCAGAATACGTTGAATAGAACGGCCACTTTTAAGGGCTTCTTTAACCGCATTGCGACCTACAATATAATTATCCATACTACATACCTCGTAGAGTTATAGAAAAGGCTTGCCCCAAGATATGCTGTAAGCGGTCTTCTTGGCGCGTTTCATAAAGAAATCCTAGTACTGCTTCAAAGGCCGTACTACTGCGATATTCTTGAACAGTACTACTTTTAGGCACGTTTACATTACTATTTCTAGCACGGCGTGCAATAGCTTGTTCCTCTTCTGTGAAAGCATCTTCTATTTCTAGCAATACTTTCGCCTGTGATTTAGCACAAATAAATTCAGTAACAATTGTATGCAATACCTGTACCTTTGTGATATTCATTTGCACTACTCGTTCGCGTACATACATGGAGTATACTGCATCGCCGATATAAGCTAGCATAACTGCATCAGCACTTAGGCACTCTTCTATAGTCCGATTACGCAAACGAAGCGGCTCTTCTTCAAGAGCCGTCAGTTTTTTTATCGCTTCATTCTTTAAGAATTGAAATTGTTTAAACTTCACGTTTTTTCCACCGTGCACCTTGAGGGGAGTCCTCAATAGTAATACCAATCTCAGCTAATCGATCGCGAATACAATCAGCTAATGCCCATTGCTTTTGGTCCCGACAAGCTTGACGTACAGAAAGAATAACTTGCATTAATTCTTCGTATTCAGCAGCATTAGCACCCGTATTGCCTTCCCAAGCTTTTTCAAGAACACCAATAACATCTGTCATAAATTTGAAGATTCGTTTCACTTCAGCAATTGCCTCTTGGCAAACAACGCCTTCTCTACTTGTTACAGCTTGATAGTAGATATTAATTTCTTTTGCAAGACCGAACATACTAGAAGTTGCTAGAGCAGTGTTGAAATCATCACTCATAGCATCCTCAAATTCTTCTTCGTATGCTTTCGCTTTTTCTAATAAGCGTTGAGCTTCATCACATGAGCCTGGCTCACATTTTTCAAGGTAAAGAAGGTTTTCAATAGCTGTGCTTAACCGTTCCAAAGATTTATTAGCTTCTTCTAGACGCTCATCAGAGAAATCTAATGGGCTACGGTAATGCGTGCTCAATAAGAAATAACGCAATGCATCAGGACTATATTGTTCTAAAATATCTTTTACCAAGAAGAAATTATTCAAGGACTTAGACATTTTTTCAGAGTTAATAGTGATAAAACCATTGTGCAACCAGTAGCGCACTGCTGGATGTTGACCAGAGCAACCTTCTGATTGAGCAATTTCATTTTCATGATGAGGGAAAATCAAATCGCTACCACCACCGTGGAAGTCAAATTCTGTGCCTAAATATTTTTGGCTCATAGCAGAACATTCAATGTGCCAGCCTGGACGACCATTCCCCCATGGGCTTTCCCAATAAGGTTCACCAGGTTTTGCTGCTTTCCACAAAGCAAAGTCCATAGGATTCTTCTTACGACCATCTACTTCAATACGTGCGCCTGCCTCCATATCGTCTAATGTACGACCAGATAACTCACCGTAATGTTCAAATTTCTCCACACTATAATATACATCGCCATCGAGTTCATAGGCGTAGCCCTTGTCAATCAATGTTTTAATCATAGCAATGATATCATCAATATGCGTAGATACACGTGGATACATATCAGCCCGTTGTACACCTAATGCATCCATTACTTCAAAATAACTATCGATATAACGATTTGCAATGGTATCCCAAGAGACGCCTTCACCATTAGAAGTATTGATGATTTTATCATCCACATCAGTAAAGTTTTGTACATAGGTTACTTTATAGCCTACATGTTTCATATAGCGACGAATTACGTCCCAAGTCACAAAAGGACGAGCATTGCCAATATGAGGATGATTGTATGGTGTGACACCACATACGTACATTTTTGCCTCACCTGGTGTTACAGGATTAAAAACCTCTTTTTGGCGCGTCATAGTATTATAAACAGTAATTTCTCTCATCGTTACCGATGCCTCCAATTTTGTAAAATAAAAAAGACCTCTCATCTCATACAGAGACGATGGTCCGCGGTTCCACTCTGTTAGGTACCAATAGCGATACCCACTCATCGCATAACGGTGCGTCGCCGGACAAACCTACCTATAATCGGAGTGTCAGCTCGTGAATGCATTTCATCTACCTATCCATGAACCCTCCCACCATCGGTTCTCGCTAAAAAGTTAGTTGTAGAGTACTTCTTTCAGTCTCAGCTATTAAAATAATCTATATTCATATATAAAAATATTTTACCAATAAAGCTATAGAATGTCAATATTTACAAGAAAGATCCCCATCTTTCATAGGCAGCTATTCACATATCATACATAGGTATTTTAAATAGCTTAATTAGAAAGATGAGGATATATAATCAGAATATTAAATTACTATTATCATTCATAACAATAGCTTTTATAGCACACAAGTAATAATAATGTCATTACATCAAATCAATTAATATTAAGCATTTTCTAATTTATCTTGATCATCATGTTTACGGCAAATACCGGCAAAAATAGATCCTGTAAAGTTATGAATAATGGAGAATACTGCACCTGCTACCGCAGCTTGTGGTGTAAAGTGTTTTAGTGCTAAAGATACGGATAATGCAGAATTTTGCATAGCCACTTCGATTTGCATAGCACGACGAGAAGACACATCAATACTAAGAGCTTTACATATAAAGTATGTCACAACATAACCACTCAAATTTTGTACTAAACACGCTACAAAAATAATGAAACCAGTTTCGGCAATTTGCTTTTGGTTAACTGCAGTTACAGCTGCCAAGATAAGCAATACCGCGATAGCTGCAATGGTTGGACATACAGATTTTACAGGTTCAATTTTTGCGCCAATAAAGTAATTCAATACAATCCCCAAAATAATTGGTACTAACACGATTTTTACAATGGATATAAACATTGGCATAAATTGAATTTCAATAGAAGATGTTGCACCTGCATATAATACGACAAATAAAGGCGTTAAAATAGGTGCCAATAATGTGGATACAGTTGTTGCTGATACGGATAAGGGAACATTACCATTTGCAAGGAAGGTCATTACATTAGAAGCAGTACCACCAGGACATGCACCCAACAAGATAAAACCAATCCCAACTTCTGGAGGAAAATTAAATGCTAAGGCTACTAAGAAACCTGCCAATGGCATCCATAAGAATTGGATTACGGATACGAGAATAACCTTCATTGGTTGCTTAAATACATCAATAAAGACTTGAGCCGTTAATGTTAACCCCATCGCAAACATAACAAACTGTAGCATGTAAGCAATATATGGAGTCATCCAAGAAAATACTGCAGGTAGCATATATGCTAAAACAGCCATCAATAGTACTATCCAGGATAGATAACTATTGAATAAGTGATTAATAGAACGAATAACACTCATAAAAACACTCGCTTTCATAATAAATCAAAATTTAATACGCCGATTATTATAGCATTTCTATAGAATATTAACAACACATACAAAAGGAGTTCACATAACACTTGTTACGTGAACTCCTTTGATTAATTGATCAAATTTATTTTGTTAATGCACCTACATTATCTAAACGATGTAAGCACTTTTCTTTACCAAGTAATGTAACAATATTATTCAAATCCGGACCATGCATTTGACCTGTTAAAGCTACACGGATTGGCATAAATACGAATTTACCTTTTAAAGAGGTTTCTTTCATTACGGCCTTGATTGTTGCTTTTACAACTTCAGGTGTAATTTCATCAAGTTCAGCCAATGCATTCCGGAAAGCGCCGAGAACTGTTGGAGCTGTTTCTTCATTCAATACAGCACGCAACTCCTCTTCATGCCCCTCTTCAAGGAATACTGTTTCGCCCATAAACAAGCCTACATGATCTTTAATTTGAGCACCATAGCTAATATGATCACGGAATGTAGAGCATAATAATGCCAACCAATCAATATCAGCTTGATTCAAGCTATCTGGAGCTAAACCAACCTCTTTCAAATGCGGTAAACAAAGATGGAATAACTCTTCATCACTCAAATTCTTCATATAGTGGAAATTTATATGGTTCAATTTATCAATATCAAACACAGCAGGATTTTTCGCTACCCGATCCATAGAGAAAGCCTGAATTAATTCATCTTGTGTGAAGAATTCTTCTTCACCTTCAGGAGCCCAACCAAGAAGTGCCAAGAAGTTTACAAGTGCTTCTGGCAAGTACCCTAATTGTTTGTATTGTTCAACAGAGGTAGCACCATGACGTTTGGACATTTTTTTGTAATCTTTACCAAGAATCAAAGAAATATGACCAAACTTAGGGACCTCCCAACCAAGAGCTTCATAGATAGCCATTTGGCGAGGTGTATTGGATAGATGTTCCTCTGCACGAATAACGTGAGTAATCCCCATCATATGATCGTCCATTACTACAGCAAAGTTATATACAGGAATACCATCGGATTTAACGATAACGAAGTCACCTACACCATTGGACTCAAAGGATACATGCCCACGTACCATATCATCAAAAGCGTATGTTTTATTCAACGGTACACGCAAACGAATTGTAGGTTTACGACCTTCAGCAATGTATTTAGCCTTTGTCTCTTCATCTAAGTGTTCACAATGACCGTTGTATTTTGGTGTTTCCCCACGATCCATTTGATCTTGACGCACCGCATCTAACTCTTCAGGTGTGCAGTAACACTCATAAGCTTTACCTTCATCCAATAAGCGTTGTGTTACTTCTTTATATAAATCAAGACGTTCTGTTTGACGGTAAGGACCATTATTACCACCTACATCAATGCCTTCATCCCAGTTCATGCCAAGCCATTGTAAGGAAGCTTTAATATTCTCTTCACTTTCACGTGTAGAACGAGCTAAATCTGTATCTTCAATGCGCAATACAAATGTGCCTTTTTCCTTACGTGCTAATAACCAGTTAAATAAAGCAGAACGAGCACCACCAATATGGAATGGACCCGTAGGGCTTGGAGCAAAACGAACTTTCATGGAACTCATGATTAAATCTCTCCTTCATATACAGAAACGACAGCTTGTGCAGCAATGCCTTCGCGGCGACCAATAGCCCCTAGCATTTCATTTGTTGTCGCTTTAATACTAATACGATCTAATGGTATCTCTAAAATAGACTGTAAATTAGACTTCATCATATCGATGTGAGGTTTTAATTTAGGTGTCTCAGAAATAACCATAATATCAATATTATAGGCTTGTAACCCACGTTCTTTCAATAAGAAATTTACTTTTTCTAGTAAAAGCATGCTAGAAATCCCTTTATACTGGTCGTCTTCAGGTGGAAAATAGTATCCAATATCCCGTAAACCAGCGGCACCTAGCATGGCATCCATCAATGCATGAATGAGAACATCTGCATCGGAGTGACCATCAGGACCAAGGTCAGACTCGATATGAACACCACCTAAGATACAAGGACGCCCTGCTTTTAATTGATGAATATCATAACCAAATCCAACGCGCATACGCTTATCCTCAATTCCTAAATATCGTTTTGCTACTGCAATATCATTAGGTGTGGTCACCTTAATATTACAATAGTCTCCACTTACTATATGTACAGGCTTACCTAAATACTCGACGAGGGACACATCATCAGTGCCTAAATATTTTTCGTCATGAGCCTTTTGATGGGCCTCTTTAAATAGATCTTTTTGAAAGCCTTGTGGTGTTTGAATTTGGTATAACTCACTGCGTTTCAAGGTTTCTATTACGGTATGCTCTGTATTAACCCGTTTAATCGTATCCGTAGCAGGGACACCTACAGTAGCAGCTCTATATTCTATTGCGGCCCTAACAACAGAATCAAACAGTTTAGTTGATGCTAATGGACGCGCTCCATCATGAACTAGCACAATATTACTATCTTCTGATACAGCTTTGAGACCATATGCCACAGAATCTTGACGTTCTCTTCCACCAAATACTATCTTTACAGGAATATGCAAATCCAACCCTTGAATATGGTTAGACATATATTCTTGTTCGCCTTCAGCTACAACAAGAATAATTTCTTTTAAACCTTCAATCTTTTCTACATTTTGTATGGTACGTTGAATAATAGAATGTCCCCCTAAAGGAATAAATATCTTATTTTCTTTGTATCCCATACGGCGACCAGCACCTGCAGCGAGAACGATACAACTAATTGCCTTGCCCATTTTGTCCTCCATCTACACGAGCAAAAATCATCCGTCCTGCACTCGTTTGTAATATGGATGTAACCATAACCTCTACATTTTGACCAACATAAGGCTTACCATCCTCTACGACAATCATCGTGCCATCGTCGAGATAAGCCACACCTTGGTGTACTTCCTTACCTTCTTTCATGATTTGAACGCGAATCCATTCTCCAGCGATTAGAGCAGGTTTTAATACATTTGCCAATTCATTAAGGTTAAGCACTTCAATACCTTGTACACGAGCCACCTTATTCAAGTTAAAGTCATTAGTCATCAATTTCCACTGCTTATCTAAAGCAAGTCGCATAAGTTTTGAATCAACCTCTACAAGATCATCATAATCATCTTCAACAACTTCTATAGCTACCTTATTGGCATCTTGCATATCCTTCAAAATATCAAGGCCACGTCGACCACGGTTGCGTTTCGTAGCATCCGCAGAGTCAGAAATTACCTGTAACTCATTTAATACAAATAGTGGCACCATAAGAGGGCCTTCAATGAAGCCCGTAGCACATAGTTCTTTGATACGACCGTCAATGATAACTGAAGTATCTAGTAATTTTGGCGTACTAGAGGATTTATCTAATTTATGAGTTGAAAACATTTTAAAACGACTTGTTTTTTTAGTGCTATCTCCTCCCCATTGTTGTACGTAATTATTGTACATTTCGGGTCCTTTACGAGCCATGATTTTAAGTCCACTATATCCAAAAATAGCACTCAAAATTATAGGAATATAAGGTCCTATAATAGGTACTTGATTGAATGCAACACCAATTAGATTTGCAATAATAAGGCCGAATAATAAACCGATGGTGCCTGCAATCAATTCTTGATTTGGAATATGAGTAAGAATACGCTCTAATCTTTTAGCAATTACTAAACCTTGTTTCAGAATAAATGATGAAATCAGATAACCAATAACAAGGCCTAATAGAGTACCTACGATTAATACTGCAATACGTGCAATTGTTAACGACATGTCCCCAAAAGATTCAAATTGAGAAACCAAATATGGGTCAATAATAGGTGCTAAGCTATCCATTCCCACGTAGGCTGCTGTACCTACTAAAATGGCTATTACATAGCGTAAAATCCGATAAATCATGAAATCACCTCCTAATTATGAAAATACGAGTTGCATCGCCTCTTGTATAGATTTGACACCTTTAATTTTGATAGAACTATCATTATCCTTAATTTGTTTATAGTTGCCTTCAGGAATAATAAACTTTTTAAAACCTAATTTCTTGGCTTCATTTATACGCTGTTCAATGCGAGGAATACTGCGAACATTACCAGTTAAGCCTACTTCACCTAAAATTACCATATCTGTTGGAACGATTCGATTTTTCAGATTTGACACAATGGCAACCGCCATAGATAAATCACAAGCAGGTTCATTTACCTTGAGACCACCGATAACATTTACATACACGTCTTTATTACCTAATGTAAAGCCACAGCGTTTTTCTAAGACTGCTAATAATACGATTAACCGGTTAAGATCATAACCAATCGCCGTACGTCTAGGCATACCAAAAGCCGTAGTAACGACCAAGCTTTGTACCTCTACCAAGATGGGGCGAACCCCTTCGAGGTAAATCATAACAGCACTGCCGCTTTCTTCATCGGAACGCTCGGCTAAAAGAGAAGCAGACGGATTGGACAATTCCTGTAACCCTTCCTCTACCATAGCAAAAATGCCTGTTTCTGATGTAGATCCAAAACGGTTTTTAATGGACCGTAATATACGGAATTGATAAGAACGCTCCCCTTCAAAGTAAAGCACTACATCTACCATATGCTCTAACATACGAGGCCCTGCAATATTGCCTTCCTTTGTTACATGGCCAATGATTACAGTAGGTATATTTCGTTCTTTACAGAAGCGAAGTAGGCGAGATGTGCATTCACGAACTTGACTAACACTGCCTGGCGCAGCATCTATATCTCCAGTATACATAGTTTGTATAGAGTCAATGACTAGTAAGGAAGGAGTCATTGCTTCAGCTTGCTCCAATATATGATCTAGATCAGTATCTGCAATAACTTGTAACCGTTCACTATTAATATGCAGTCGTTCTGCTCGAAGTTTAAGTTGTAACTGAGACTCTTCACCAGATGCATAAAGAACTGCTCCTACTGTATCGGCTACCTTCTGGGATACTTGTAGTAACAGAGTAGATTTACCAATACCAGGATCACCACCTAAAAGCATTAGAGCACCAGGCACTATGCCCCCACCTAATACACGGTCAATTTCACCAAAGGTTGTAGATACGCGTGCAATAGAAGAAATTTCGATATCTGGCAAGGCGGTAGGCTTCGCCGTTTGATTTCCAACACCTCGAGAAGGTGTTCGACTATGTTTAGTTTCTTTAATTATTTCTTCAACTAATGTATTCCATTCTCCACATTGTGGACAACGGCCCATCCACTTAGAGGATTCAGCCCCACAATTTTGACAAAAGAATACAGATTTTGCTTTTGCCATAACACCTCAATACATTTAAAAAGAAAGGTCATGAATGATAACCATTCATGACCTTTTATGCATAATTTTACTACATGGTTAACTATCATCATTTTATAGTATACCATTTAACTTATATTTTTTATATGAAAGGTAGTCATCAACTGTATAATTTGTATTTTTATCATATTGATACAACAAGATCGTTATCCTTTGCATCTGCTTTAATAATTTTACCTTCTTTTGCATCTCCTTTCAAAATAAGATCGGACACTGGGTCCTCAATTAAACGTTGAATAGCACGTTTTAATGGTCGAGCCCCCATTGTGAAATCAGAGCCCTCCTTAACAAGTAAATGCATAGCCTCAGGAGAGATTTCTAATTGTAAATCACGCGCTTCAAGGCGTTTTGTAACATCACTCATCAAGATAGTTACAATTTCTTTTAAGTCCTCTTCTGTTAATGGATGGAATACAATCATTTCATCAATACGGTTTAAAAACTCAGGTCTAAAATGACGTTTCACCGCATCCATTACTGACTTCTTAGCCTCTTTAAACTCAATTTCTTTATTTTCATCTACATTGAAATCAGATTTTTTAGCCGCTAAGAAACCAAGTTCTGGAGAGTTTTTATGTAAAGCTTTAGCACCTAAGTTACTTGTCATAATAATAACTGTATTTCTGAAATCTACAGTTCTTCCTTGACTATCAGTAAGACGACCATCATCAAGAACTTGTAACAAAATATTAAAGAAATCTGCATGTGCCTTTTCCACTTCATCGAGGAGGATAACGCTATATGGTTTGCGACGTACCGCATCTGTTAATTGTCCACCTTCTTCATAGCCTACGTAACCTGGAGGGGCACCGACTAAGCGAGACACAGTATGTTTTTCCATATATTCAGACATATCAAGTCGAATCATAGCAGATTCATCGCCGAACAAGGAGGATGCAAGCGCTCTTGCTAGCTCAGTTTTCCCTACACCAGTTGGCCCAAGGAACAAGAATGAACCAATAGGCCGTTTTGGGTCTTTTAATCCAGCCCTTGCACGGCGTACAGCTTTAGCTACAGCAGTAACAGCCTCATCTTGACCTACTACGCGTTTATGAAGTTCTTCTTCCAAATGTAGTAAGGTTGCAGACTCTTCTTCTGCAATTTTAGCCACTGGAATGCCTGTCCATTGCGCTACTACAGCAGCTATGTCTTCCTCTGTTACTATTAACTTTTGATCGCTTTTTTCTTTAGCAATAGATTTTTTATCACCAATTTCTTTTAATAGTAATTGTTCTTCATCGCGAAGCTTTGCAGCCTTTTCGAAATCTTGAGACGTAACCGCAGCTTCTTTTTCTTTCTTAACTGTATTGAGGCGATCCTCTAATGCTTTAACATCAGGTGCTGAAGAAAATACTTTCATACGAACCTTAGATGCAGCTTCATCGACTACATCGATAGCCTTATCAGGTAAGAATCGATCTGTAATATATCGGCTAGATAAAGACACAGCTGCTGTTAATGCCTCATCTGTAATCTTAGCCTTATGGAAAGCTTCATACCGATCTCTTAATCCCTTTAAAATTTCAAGAGCATCCTCTTCGTTAGGCTCTCCTACTTGAACGGGTTGAAAACGACGCTCTAAAGCAGCATCTTTTTCTATATATTTCTTATATTCATCAAGTGTTGTGGCACCGATAACTTGGAATTCACCTCGTGCCAAAGCAGGCTTTAAGATATTAGCTGCATCCATAGCGCCTTCAGTAGCACCTGCCCCAACCAATGTATGAATTTCATCTATAAAGATAATCATATCATCATGTTGTTGTACTTCATCAATGGCTTTTTTTAACCGTTCTTCAAATTCACCACGGTACTTGGCACCCGCTAACATAGAACCAATACTAAGAGAAATAATGCGTTTATTACGTAAAATCTCCGGTACATTATCAGTCACAATACGCTGTGCCAAGCCTTCGGCAATAGCTGTTTTACCTACACCTGGTTCACCAATAAGAACAGGATTATTTTTAATTCTACGGCTGAGAATTTGAATGACTCGTTGAATCTCCGTATCGCGGCCAATAACAGGATCAATCTTACCTTGTTTAGCAGACTCATTAAGATCAGTTGCAAAATCTGACAGCTCACCTAAATCATTATTGCTATTTATTCCCTCTTGACCACCATTATTGCTACCTTTATTCGAGCCAAGAATACTACGAATTGCTTCTACTACATCATTACTACGTATATTCATAGCTCGTAAAATAGCAACTGCAACACCGCTACCATCGCTAAGTAGGCCCAATAGAATATGCTCAGTACCAACGTAATTGTGATTCATTTGATTTGCTACTTGAATGGCAAGCTCAAGTACATGTTTAACGCGAGGTGTCATATATATTGACGTTGCCTTTTTATTACCACGTCCTACATGTTCTTCTACAGCTTCAAAAATATCTTCTGTAACAAGGCCAAGCTCTTCTAAAGCTTTAGCTGCTACACCATTTTTAACCTTTGTAAGGCCAATGAGTACGTGTTCAGTACCAACATAGTCATGTCCTAACTCCAAAGCAGCCTCTTGAGCTAACGAAAGAACACGCTGTGCATCGTCTGTAAACCGTTGCATCATAATATCACCTCATCTATCTATGTAAATTGTAATTATTTCTTTTCAAATATATATAAACAATGGTGAAATAACCATTGGAATATCAAAAATATTATTAAACTCTATTAATCTATTATGCTATCTAGTATTAATATTTACTATTTTTTACAAATCTCTTAACGGTAAACTAAGAAAATTATATAAATCAATCTATACAAAATAAATAATCATGCATTAATTATTTATGTATTTATATTAATTTGAAAGTTTTTGACGTATCACCTTTGCACGATAGCTGTCGCGATCGGTATCTGTCAAATTTTCACTACCTAAGTATTTAGAGAGGAAGTTTGGTCTAGTTATAGCAACAAGCTCATTAAAAGTATCTTTACCCCAGAATGGTAATATTTCTAAATCTACACCTAATTGAATGTCGCTAAGCTTACTAAGTGCCTCTTTACCGCTTACACGTCGTGCATATTGTAAAATTCCATAGGATCGCCAAAGTATATCTTCCAAACCTTCTTTATCGTTGTGTAATAAAGATTGCCGAGACTTTCGTTCTTCTGCAATAATTCCTTCTACGATTTTAATCAATTGCTCAATAGTTGCTTCTTCACTAATACCCATCGTTCGTTGATTAGAAATCTGGTAAATACAACCTAAAGCTTCGGAACCTTCCCCATACAACCCTCGTACAGAGTAACCTAGTTGTATTATGTTACGAATGAGTCTCGTAATACGACCAGATAACGTCAATGCGGGTAAATGTAACATAACAGAGGCCCGTAAACCTGTACCCACATTAGTGGGGCAAGCAGTTAAATAACCAAATCGCTCATCAAAGGCATAAGGGTATTTTGCTTCGATAGCTTTATCAATTTGAACCGCATGATTATAAGCTTGTTGCAATTTAAGTCCTGGAGCCATAGATTGAATACGTAAATGATCTTCTTCATTTACCATAATTGCGATAGAAGCATCATCAGATACAATCAAATTACGATACGGTAATTGTTCCTCTAAAGCAGGACTCATTAAATGCTTTTCAACTAAGACAGCACGCTCACGTTGACTTAATTGCTCAAGGCTAATATTTGTATATTGGTGCTCATCAGCCTTTTTTAATATTGGCAATAGGCCTCGAGAGATTGTATTCACTTTTTCTAAGGAAACTGTATCTTCACGATTCGTAAACAATATATCATCAAAATTTCTCGCCAATCGTATACGACTTGAAATTACAATGTGGTCTGTCGCCTCTGTATCCTGACACAGCCACTGACTTAGCGGAGAGTCCAATATAGTATCTAACATAAGAACCTCCTATTCGTTATCACCATCAATGATAACTTCTAGATTTTTAATTTTATCTCTCAAAATTGCAGCTTCTTCAAAGTTTTCAGCTTGAATAGCTGTATCTAATTGGCGGCGCAATTGCTTTACTTCATACTTTGCTTTAAATACATTAGTACCACGACTAGGTATAGTCCCTTCATACTCAGAACTACCTTGTATTCGTTCTAATAATGGATTTATTTCACTATTAAAAGTCTCATAACATTGACCACAGCCAAACTTACCTACCCGATTGAATTCATCATAAGTAATACCACACTGAGGGCAGCTCTTAGATTGATGAGCTTTTAATAAGTTATCTGGATACACCATATTCTTAAAAAAATCATTAGTAAAAAAGTTATTATCCCACATATCATTCATAAAAGAACTATAAGGAGATAATTTCCCAGCTTGTTGTAACTTGGTGGCACAACTACTGCAAAGATGTTGCTCAGTCTTTTGATTATTTATGATATTAGTCATATGGATAGTAGCTTCATTTTTATGGCAATGATCACATAACACAAATCATCACTCCTTCCGCAAAGTGTCCACCATTGATGCATATAATTGACGAACAGCATCATTACGTTCTTCTACGTCTACATTTTCAATTAATGTAGCAAAAGAATTATGCATCAATTGAGCTTCACGACGGGTAATCTTTTCAGATTGTAATAATTGAAATAATGATTGATCTACATCTCGCATATCAATTAATCGTTCTACCGTATTTGGACCTTCATAAATCCGATAAGTTGTAACAGCAGGTAAAGAATCTGAACTTTCTGGGTTAATTTTTTTGATTCGAATATATCCACCCAAGCCACGTCTTGACTCAACATCGAAACCGCGCTCATTAGAAAAACGCGTACTTAATACGTAACTAATTTGGGATGGCGCACAATCTAATTCATCAGCCAATTCATTACGCTTTAAAATTAGCTTTTCTTGTTCTTCACGCATACGGTCTAATATAAATTTTTCTATTTTATCAGCTATCATACTCATAAAAAACACCCCTTTAAAGTTTATTTACTATAGTTTTGACTATTTGTTCTTTAACATAACTCTATTATATTTGACTTTTTGACCTTAGTCAATATAAAAGTCAAATTTTATAAAAATAACGTTTGACTTTTAATGTATTCTCATATAATTGGACTTAATCCTTAAATCTATGTATAATAAATGAGATATTATTTTCTGAAGGAAGGTGTTGTTATGGCAGAAGCATTAGGACAAGAACTGTTAATTGATTTATATTCCTGCGATGAAGACGCAATTTCATCCGCTACAGCTGTACAGGAAAGTGTAGCAACCGCATTTGACTTAGCTGAACTTGATGTAGATGAAATCAGTTGTCAAGTTATGGACGAGGAAATCGCCCTCCTTTCTGTCGCACCAGGTTTTCACTTTACATTGCACACATATCCTGCACTTGGTTATGTAGCAGTTGATTTGTATTCCTTCGAGCAAACATTACCACTTACATTAATTATGAAAGCCCTACGTAAATCTTTTAGAGCTGAAAAAGTAAAGGCAACGAGTGTGCAACGTGGCGACTTTGGTAACGAACGTGATATGAAGCCACGTCGCAAAACTAAGATTACTACACTTGGTCGTGTTTCTCGTACACGTATCCAACTCAAACAAACAGGGGGCAAGTTGAAAAAACAAAGTGCTAAGGTTATCAAAACATTAGCTAAAAAAAGTGGCCTAAAAAAATAACATAAAATGAAGATACAAAAAAGCTAGAGGATTTCCTCTAGCTTTTTATTTGGGTTGATATGTAATTCTATTTATATAGCTTATCTACGAACCATCATTTCTTCAAGATTGAGAACATCAGCAATTTCATCAACATCGTCACAGATATATTCGGCATCCGCTTCTTTTAACTCAGATTCCGTACCATAACCATAGGTAACGCCAATGGAGATACAGCCAAGTTCATTAGCTGCTTCTACATCGTACTTACGATCTCCAACCATGAATGTCAATCGACGACCATTTTCATCAGTTAATGGGTTACCACATAGCGTGAGAGCTTTTTCAAGAATTTCTTTTTTGTGTAACAATCCCGCTTCGTAATTAGCACCAACAATAACATCAAAGTATGGTGTCAATTCAAAGTGATCAAGAATATCTTTAGCATAATGTTCTGGTTTTGCAGTAGCTACAGCTATAGTATATTGTTCAGTTTTGCATTTAGCCAATAAGTCTACAATATTCGGATATACTTTATTTTCAAATTTACCGATGGTACCATAACGTTCACGGAATTTAAAGTATGTTTCTTCCGCTTGCTCAAAGGTCAAACCACAATGTTCTTGGAAAGCATCTACCAATGGTGGTCCTAAGAACAATTGTAATGTTTCTTCATCAGGTACAGTATAACCGAAATGTTCCAATGCAAATTTAATGCTTTTAAGAATACCTTCTTGAGAGTCAGTTAAGGTTCCATCTAAATCAAATAATATCGTTTTCTTCATATTATTTCTTTAAAGCCTCTTTCAATGTATGCCATGCAAGAACTGCACATTTTACACGTGCTGGCATATTAGAAATATTTTGTAGAGCCATAGCATCTTCTAATTCTTCTAACTCATTTTCATCGGTAATCTCTTTTTTAATCATACCCAAGAAAATTTCTACTAAACGAAGTGCTTCCTCAACAGATTTGCCCTTAATGATATCAATCATCATAGATGCAGATGCTTGGCTAATAGCACAGCCAGAACCTGTATATGCAGCATCTTTAATGATACCATCTACTACATTGAGTTGTAATGTTAGATCATCACCACAACTAGGGTTATGTCCATGTTCAGAATTTGTAAATTCAGATAATTCATGCTTATTACGTTTATCTTGGTTATGTTCCAAAATAAGTTCCGTATATAATTGATCCATTTCCATTAGTGGTAATTCTCCTAATCTTTAAAACCCATTACTGAACGAACAGTCTTTAATACTTCAAGGAATGCATCTAAATCTTCCTTGCGAGTGTATAAGTACATACTTAAACGAGTAGATGCAGATACATTGTAGAACGCACCTAATGGTTGTGCACAATGGTGACCGGAACGAACGCAGATTCCCTTAGAATCCAAAATTGTAGCTACATCATGAGGATGTACATCATCTACAGTGAACGCAATAACGCCATGTTTTTCCTTAGGATTCTGAGAACCAATAACATGGACATGTGGCAATTCAACAATCTTAGGAAGAATATAAGCTACTAACTCCTCTTCATAGGCTTCTATAGCATCCATTCCAAAGGATTCCAAATAGTCAATAGCTGCATGCAAGGAAACGGCACCATCAGCATTTGGAGTACCTGCCTCAAACTTATATGGAAGCTCATTGAATGTAGCAGTTTGCTCTTTTACATACTCAATCATATCGCCACCCAATAGGAATGGAGGCATAGTTTCTAATAAATCACGTTTACCGTATAGTACACCAATCCCTTGAGATGCACACATTTTATGGCCAGAGAATACGAAGAAATCGCAATCCAATGCTTGTACGTCAATTTTTTTATGAGGTGTAGATTGAGCACCGTCTAGAACAACAATAGCACCTACAGAGTGAGCCTTCTCAGTTAATTCTTTTACTGGGAATTCCATACCAAGCACGTTACTAACATGAGCGAAAGCAACAATTTTAGTCTTTTCATCAATTTTATTGATTTCACCATCTTTTAAGTGCCCATGTTCATCAAGATACATGTATTCTAAGGTTGCCCCCGTCTGTTCTGCCACATATTGCCATGTTACAAGATTCGCATGATGTTCAGCAACAGTAATGACAATCTTGTCACCTTTTTTCACATTATGAAGGCCATAGCTGTGGGCAATCAAGTTCATTGACTCCGTACTATTACGTGTAAATATAACCTCTTCTCGTTCGCGAGCATTGATAAATTCAACTACGCGATCCCGTGCATTTTCATAGTCTTCAGATGCTTCAATGGCTAAAATATGAGAACCACGATGTGGGTTACCATTACGTTGTGTCATATGTTCCACAACACGGTCAATTACGGACTGTGGAATTTGAGCAGTAGCACCGCTATCTAAATAGATAACACGATGCCCATTATGCTCTTTATGTAATATAGGAAAGTCTTTGTATGCTTCTGCAATTGGTCTCATAAAAACGCCTCTTTAAATTTTATTACGTACAGCTGCTAACGCTGCTTCTTCAATCGTTTCATCACCAATGCGATCAATAATAGGTCGAATCATAGATTCAACAATGATATGTTTTGCCTCTACCTCACTAAAGCCACGGCTCATGATATAGAACAATTTATTATGATCAATTTGGCCTGCACTTGCTGCATGATTACCAACTACATTATCTTCTTTACACAATAAAAGTGGTAACGAAACAGATTTTACAGTTGGATCTAACAATAAGCAAGTATCTTCTTCTGCACCTTCAGAAGCTGTTGCTCCATTAAGGAAATCAAGGGTCCCTCTGAAGGATTTTTTAGAATTGCCACTAAGAGCACCTAAGGTATGAATATCACTAAATGATTTTTTACCACCATGACTCATAACCATAGAAATATCAAATTTTTGCTCTTTATTACCAAGATAAGCAATGTCATGAACCATACGGGATTCTTGACCTACTAAATCATGATAGTAATTCAAGATGTTTTCACTGCCACCAATTTCAATATTGATGTATTCTACATCTGCTTTTTCTTCTAATTTAGTGTATCGATGCTCGATATGCTGTACATGTTCAGGCAAAAGATTTACCTTTTTTACTACAACCTTACCAGCTTCTTTCACATCGTATTCGTTTAAATAGCTAACATTTGTCAATGCATCGCCAGAACCAGTTACATAGAATTGTACTTCTAGCTCAGCACCTTCACCAACGATAAATTGGAAACGGTTTGCTACACGAGCATTAGCATCAATGCGGATGCCTACAACTTCTTTCGCCTTAGGAGGCACATTGATAGCATAGCCTTCCGCTTTTTCAACTAATACATGAACAGCTTCTTTATTAGCACCTTCATAATTACCATCTAGTAATGCTGTACCAACAGGTAATGGTGAAAGTATATTTTTATTAGCTTCCACAGCGATGGATTGTACCGCTGTATCTTCTCCAGCTAGAGAGCTTACAGTATGATTAACGCGCAACCATCTGAATGTCGGTCTAGGGAGTTCATTAAATAGTAATTCGCTCATAATTCCTCCTTAACCGATAGAACCTTCTAATTCAAGATTGATTAGATTGTTCATTTCTACTGCATATTCAAGTGGCAATTCTTTAGAGATTGGCTCTACGAAACCACGAACTAGCATCGCACGAGCTTCTTCTTCGCTAATACCACGAGTCATAAGATAGAAAATTGCTTCGTCGGAAATACGACCGATTTTAGCTTCATGACCTAAATCCACATTGTCATTTTCTACGATAATAGCCGGAATTGTATCAGATTGAGACTCAGCATCAAGCATCAAGGATTCACAAGAAACTGTTGCTTTGGAATGTTCAGCTTTAGGGCCAATCTTCAAAAGGCCACGATAAATTGCAGCGCCACCGGATTTAGAAATGGATTTAGAGTTTACATTACTTGTTGTATATGGTGCATTATGTACCACTTTACAACCTGTATCGAGGAATTGTCCTTCACCTGCGAATGTTACACCTGTAAATTCAGCATGTGCACCTTCACCGTTGAGAATACTCATTGGGTACAAACAAGAAACTTTGGAGCCAAAGGAACCAGATACCCACTCAATTGTACCATTTTTACCTACTACACAACGTTTTGTGTTAAGGTTGTACATGTTTTTAGACCAGTTTTCAATTGTAGAATAACGCAATGTAGCATTATCTTTAACGAACAGTTCAACAGCGCCTGCATGCAGGTTAGACACATCATACTTAGGAGCAGAACAACCTTCGATAAAGTGCAATTTAGCCCCTTCTTCTACGATAATCATCGTATGTTCGAACTGACCAGCACCTGGTGCATTCAAACGGAAGTAAGATTGCAATGGAATCTCTACTTGTACACCTGCAGGAACGTATACGAAGGAACCACCAGACCAAACGGCACCGTGAAGAGCAGCCCATTTATGGTCTGTAGGTGGAATTAATGTCATCCAGTATTTTTTTACGATTTCTTCATGTTCATGTAATGCTGTTTCGATATCAGTATAGATAACACCTTGCTTAACAAGATCTTCTTGAATACTGTGGTAAACAACTTCAGAATCATATTGAGCACCAACACCAGCTAGAGATGTTTTTTCCGCTTCTGGAATACCTAAGCGGTCAAAAGTACTTTTAATTTCTTCTGGAACTTCATCCCAGTTTTCTTTCATATCTACTTTAGGCTTAACATATGTATGAATATTTGCCATATCTAAGCCCGAGATATCAGGAATCCAATTTGGAATGCCCATGCGATTATAGATTTCCAAAGACTTTAAACGGAAATCGAGCATCCATTCTGGTTCATTTTTATTAGACCAAATCTCACGGATAATATCTTCTGTTAAACCAGCATCAGAGATATAAGAATATTCAAATTCGTTCTTTATATCATAGACGCCACGGTCCATATCCGCGACTTGGGTTTTCTTTCTTTCTTCCATTATGCCTCCTATGCTAATGCTTTGTATGCGTCATAACCTTTTTCTTCGATTTCACGTACAAGAGAAGCATCACCAGTTTTAACAATCTTGCCATTGATCAACACATGAACATAGTCTGGTTTTAGTTTTTGTAAAATTTGGTTATGATGAGTAATGATTAATACAGCATTTTCTTCGTTATGGAAACGTTGTACACCTTCAGATACGATACGAACCGCATCTACGTCAAGGCCAGAATCAGTTTCATCAAGAATAGCCAATTTAGGATTCAAAATGGACATTTGAAGAATTTCATTCTTCTTGCGTTCACCACCAGAGAAGCCTTCATTTACATAACGTTGCGCATAAGATAAATCAAAGGATAATTCATCCATTTTTTCTTTCAATTCTTTTTTGAAAGATAATGCACGTACATTTTCACCAGTAATTGTGGATTTAGCTGTACGAATGAAGTTTTCTACAGTAATACCAGGAATAGAAATTGGATTTTGGAAGGACATAAAAATACCCGCTTTTGCACGATCATTTACTGCATCTTCCGTAATATCCTTACCATCAAAAATGATAGAACCACTATCTACTGTATATGTAGAGTTACCCATGATTGCATTAGCAAGTGTAGATTTACCAGCACCATTTGTCCCCATCACAACATGAATTTCACCTTTATTAATTGTTAAATCAATACCTTTTAAGATTTGTTTCTCTTCAACAGATACCTTTAAATCTTTTATCTGAAGTAATTCAGCCAAAATGTTCACTCCTTTTATTTGTATGTAACCATAAGAAACATACACTCATTATATATAAAACGTATATACTGACACATATAAAAAGGCGGTACGCACTAACGTGAATACCGCCGTAATTCTCGCCAACTTAGCAAGTATGTGCATAACAATCTACACTCATTATACATTCTTATCTAAATGATAGCAAGATATTCCTACTAAAATATACAGGAATTAAAAGAATATCAAGTATTACATATATTGATAGGTTTTTATTAATATTAATTCTCATCCTATTCGATTCTCAATATTAAATTATAGGTTTGAAAAATCAAGAGTTCCAAATAAATCATCATATGTTTCAGCACGACGAATTTGTGTAACAGAGCCATCTTTATGTAGCAATAACTCTGCAGAACGTAATTTACCATTATAATTGAAACCCATAGAATGTCCATGTGCACCAGCATCGTGAATGATGACACGATCTCCAATATCAATTTTTGGCAGCTCTCGTTGAATAGCAAATTTATCATTATTTTCACATAAGGAGCCTGTTACATCATATACATGATCCTTGGGAGCATTTTCTTTCCCCATTACGGTAATGTGATGATAAGAGCCATACAACGCCGGACGCATAAGATTTGCCATACAAGCATCTAAACCGATGTAATGACGATAAATATCTTTTTTATGAATAGCAGTAGAAACAAGATAACCAAATGGACCTGTTACCATACGCCCACATTCATAAGCCAATGCTACATCATTAAGTCCATTAGCTACTAAAATTCGATTATACGCTTCTTCTACACCCTTGCTTAATACGCGGAAGTCTACTGGTGTTTGTTCTGGTTTATAAGCTACACCTACACCTCCACCTAAATCAATAAATTCAACAGTGATACCAAGTTCTTTTTTAATATCTACAGCAAGATTAAAGCAAAGCTCTGCTGTACCAACTAAACCGTCAATATCAAGTTCGTTAGAAACAACCATTGTATGAATACCAAAGTGTTTTACACCTTTAGCTTGTAATTGTTTGTACGCTTCAAATATTTGTTCGCGTGTCATACCATATTTAGCTTCTTCAGGAAGGCCAATAATTGTATTGCCCCCTTCTTTTAAAGAACCCGGATTATAACGCACGCAGAATGTATCTGGCAAAGAGCCATGATTTTTTTCTAAATATTCGATATGTGTAATATCATCAAGATTGATGATTGCACCCATTTCAAGTGCCTTTTTATACTCCACATATGGTGTATCATTAGATGTGAACATAATATCATGGCCCGTAATACCCACTTTTTCACATAAAAGTAGTTCCGCTAAGGAAGAACAGTCTGCGCCAACCCCAAGCTTTTGTAACAAACGCATGATATACGGATTTGGAGTTGCTTTAACTGCAAAATATTGCTTAAATCCCTTATTCCAAGAGAATGCATTGATGAAAGATTTCATATTCTCAATAATTCCTTCTTCATCATAAATATGGAATGGAGTTGGATACTGAGCAATAATATTTTCTAATTGTTCTGACGTGAATGGAACTGTTTTTTTGTTCATGATAACCTTTCTACATAAATAAAAGACTCATCAGCCGATGAGTCTTTTATTCTAATTTCCTAATTATTTAAATAAAGCTTTATCTAAACTAAAGCGACCAGCACCAGCAAAGAATAACATAAGTGCACCAAAGCCTAATTGAGATGGGTAGTCCCAGCTAAAGAAACTACCATTCAAACTCACAATAGTCGCAGTTGCTAAAGTACCTACAACTAGAGTAGCACCAATACGTGTAAATAATCCTACTGCAATGAGAATACCACCAATCATTTCTGCAAGTGCTGCCATAGTGCCTAACATCTCATAACCACCGGATACACCTAAAGGTGCTAACATAGTCCCTACTTTGTAGAGCCCTTCAGCTCCGCTAAGCCATTTTAAATAACCATGATAAAACATGGAAATGCCCAATGCAAGGCGATAAATCAATAAGCCAAAATTTACATAATTAGGTTTACTTTTAAAAATAAAGTTCAACATAGTGATCCTTCTTTCAATTCAAATATAACAAATCGAATAAATTCGATACACTAATTATACTATTAGAGAATAACTATGTCAATAAGACTCACTATTAAATTCTATAGAATTATATCATACATTGTATACAAAATCAATTTTATCGATGTAATCAACATAATCTAGTCACTTTAAATCTGGTCAGCTTGAATATAATAATATCTTATTTAAAATATTACACCCTTACAATAGATTAATTTATCAGTAAAAAATAATCCTAATGAATATGAAAAATGTAATTCACAATTCATTAGGATTATTATATTTCTTATAAAATTAATTCTAACCAGCTGATTACATCATACCGCCCATACCACCCATTGGAGGCATTGCAGGAACTGCTGCATTTTCATCTACCTTATCAGCTACGATTGTTTCAGTAGTTAATACAAGAGATGCGATAGATGCGGCATTTTGAAGGGCAGAACGAGTAACTTTTGCAGGATCAACAATACCAGCTTTAACCATATCGATGTATTCTTCAGTCAAGGCATTAAAACCTACACCAGCTTCAGTATTTTTAACTTTTTCTACTACTACAGAACCTTCGAGACCTGCGTTGTATGCGATTTGACGAAGTGGTTCTTCTACAGCGCGTTTTACAAGGTTAATACCAGTTTGAACGTCACCAGTAGCTTCCAATGTATTCAATGCAGGGATGATATCGATGAATGTAGTACCACCACCAGCTACAATACCTTCTTCAACAGCTGCACGAGTTGCATTCAATGCATCTTCAATGCGAAGTTTCTTATCTTTCATTTCAACTTCTGTAGCAGCACCTACTTCGATAACTGCAACACCACCGGACAATTTAGCTAGACGTTCTTGTAATTTTTCACGGTCGAAATCAGAAGATGTTTCTTCAACTTGTGCACGGATTTGGTTAACGCGTTTAGCAATTACATCTTTATCACCTGCGCCATCGATGATTGTAGTTTCATCTTTAGTGATGCGAACTTGACGAGCTGTACCAAGATCTTCAAGCTCTACAGAATCAAGCTTGCGACCCATATCTTCAGTAATAACAGTACCGCCTGTTAAGATAGCGATATCTTCAAGCATAGCTTTACGACGATCACCAAAGCCAGGAGCTTTAACAGCTACAGCTTTGAATGTACCACGCAAACGGTTTACTACTAATGTAGCCAATGCTTCCCCTTCTACATCTTCAGCGATAATAAGAAGTTCTTTGCCTACTTTTACTACTTTTTCAAGTGTTGGCAACATATCTGCGATGGCACTGATTTTACGATCAGTGATCAAGATATATGGGTTATCCATAACAGCTTCCATACGATCAGGGTCAGTTACCATATAAGGGGAAATGTAACCACGATCAAATTGCATACCTTCTACTACATTTAATGCAGTTTGCAAACCTTTGGATTCTTCAACAGTAATAACACCGTCATTACCAACCTTTTCCATAGCTTCAGCAATTAAACCACCGATTTCTTCGTCAGCAGCGGATACGCTTGCAACTTGAGCAATTTCAGCTTTACCAGAAACTTTGATGGAGCGTTTTTTAATTTCTTCAACCAAAGTTTTTACTGCTGTTTCAATGCCTTTTTTCAAAATCATTGGGTTTGCACCGGCTGCTACATTGCGCATACCTTCTTGAATCATAGCTTGCGCCAATACTGTTGCGGTAGTAGTACCATCACCTGCTACGTCGTTAGTTTTAGTAGCAACTTCTTTTACTAATTGAGCACCCATGTTTTCAAATGGATCTGGAAGTTCAATATCGCGAGCAATGGTTACACCATCATTTGTAATTGTTGGGGAACCAAATTTTTTATCCAACACAACATTACGACCTTTTGGACCTAATGTAACTTTTACAGCATTTGCTAATTGATCGACGCCACGGCCTAAAGCGCGACGAGCTTCTTCATTAAACAAGATTTCTTTTGCCATATGTATTACCTCCTAAATAGTAACACTATCCAATGTAACGAAATATATGTGCCCTTAGGCAATATAGAATGTATCATCAGTTTTTATAGTCATATAGACTATAAATCAGCGATTATAATACTGCTAAAATATCGCGTTCGCTAATAATCAAATGAGTAGCGCCATCGATTTCTAATTCGCTACCAGCATATTTTGCAAACATAACAGTGTCGCCAACTTTAACTTCTGGAGCTACACGTTGACCATTGTCATATATTTTACCAGCACCTACAGCTACAACTACACCTTCTTGAGGCTTTTCTTTAGCTGTATCAGGAAGGAAGATACCACTTTTAGTTTTTTCTTCTTTTGCTTCTAGACGGATAAGAACGCGGTCAGCTAATGGTTTTAACATATAATGTCACTCCTTTTTACTAGTTAATCTCCATAATTTATTAGCACTCTAACTCATTGAGTGCTAATCACAAGTATTATTATAACCGAAGTTAAAATAATTGCAAGTACTAATTTTGATTTTTTGACTTTTTAGATATTATTTGACTTATTAGACTGTTTAATGATGAGATTACATGTTTCTATAATAGATATTTGTTTATTCATACTTAAAGTGCGGATCCGATTATACGCTTCCACTTCAGATATAGAATATAGTTCCATTAATATACCAGTTCCCTTTTGAATGATTTTACGATCTTCTAATGACTGTTCTAGCTCAGCCATCTTTTCGCGCAACTGAGCATCACTTTTATAGCGACCTAAAGCCATCTCTAAGGTAGGAACTAACTGTTCCTCCCGTACTGGTTTAATTAAATAGCCATATACACCAGAATCTCGAGCCTTATCGATTAAATCTTGCTGGCTATAACTTGTTAATAATACTACAGGTGCTTCATGGTGAAAGCCAATTTGACGTGCCGCCTCAATACCATCTAATTCTGGCATCTTAACATCCATCAATATAATATCTGGCTTATGTTTTTTACAAAGTGCTAAAGCTTCAACACCATTTGTACCTTCTGCAACGACTTCATGACCACAAGACTCAATAATATCTCGTAAATCCATACGTATTAGGGATTCATCATCCACGATTAAAACGCGCATTTATGCCTCCTTTTTCATATATATCGTCACCAATACACCTGTTCCAGTATTTTCTATGGATAAACTTCCTTTTAATTCATGAGTAACTAAATTATTAATAATTGTTAAACCTAACCGTTTATTAGAAGAAATAGAGAAATCACTAGGCAATCCTTTTCCGTTATCTGTAAAAGCCAGTTTAATTGTACTACCTGCATCAGTAACTGCTAGATGAACATTTCCACGATTCCCGTCTAACCCATGTTCTAAGCTATTCGTAATCAATTCATTAATAATAAGAGATACATAACTCGCCATATGAGAAGAAATTAGCATATCTTCGCCACTGTAAGTAAAAGTAACCTCTTGATCTTGTCGCACCATACTCATACGCAACAAACGACATAATTCATCGTAAATTGATCGGATACCAATATAATCCTCATCGTAATGAGACACTATATCGTGAACTAGAGCCATGCTCTCGATGCGATTAATCCCCTCTTGGAGTGCTTGCTTTACATCTGGCAAGCTAGAGCGTCTCGCCTCCATACGCAATAACCCTGCTACAGTTTGTAAGTTATTTTTTACACGATGATGAACCTCTTTGATAATGGAATTTTTAACCAATAATTCTTGTTGCTGTTTACTTTCACGAGTACAATCATGAAGAACTAAAAAGCACCTCGTTTCATTGCGCCCCATAGCAATAGGAATCATGTGCTGACGAATTACCATATCTTGATAGATTTCTTCATTTGTACGTATACTTCTATCTGATAATACTTGCTGTATAGCGGACATCTTTAAGGTACTGCTAAAAATTGATGAACCTACCAAGCGACGATCAAAGCCTAATACATCTACTAACTTCATAGCTGCATCGTTAGCATACAGTATTTTATAAGTGTCGTCGAAAATAATTAAACCATCAAAATAGGACATGGGTTCGTAAGACAATATTTGTTCATCAGTAGCCGTCAGCATAAGACGTTGCATCGTATCAGACAAAAGGTATTCTTGCTCATATTGTTCTGCCTTAATAGATGGTGATAATGTAAAAGATATACCCCCAATAATACGACCTCCGTTGTCTACGATAGGAAAGACATATTGACGCGGTTTGTCATCTAACCCGATAAGTGGTTGACCATCTTTCATCATAGCATGCCACGTATGATTGCCTTTTAATTGACGTGTAGTAATCCCTTGATTACTGCGTTCTATACATAGCATATCTGCACATTGTTGTGATCTCTCACCTTGTCCTGTCTCTAGTAGGGGGGTAAAAATCTGTATCCTTTGACGAGTTAAAGACTCGCCAAAGGATATGAGTTTACTAATATGCTCAAGTAATGAGGTTTGTAATGGTCCTAATGGTGTTCTATTTAATATATCTTGACCAATATCCACGATTAATCCTCTTTCCAAGATACGTATCCAATTTCAACACTGGGCTTTGCATTCAATGTTAAATCGCAAAATTTTCCGGCCTGCGCCATATAATAAGCTCGGCATCCAATCATGGCCGCATTGTCAGTAGACAAAATTTTATGTGGTTTGTAATAAGTAAAACCTTCTTCTATACACATAGCTTCTAAAGCCTTTTGTAATCCTTTATTAGCTGATACACCGCCAGCAATAGTAATACGACTTTCACCTAAAGTATGTGCGGCATCTTTCGTCTTTTCTACTAACACATCTACGATGGCCTTTTGAAACGATGCGGCCACATCAGCTTGATTAATAGGCTCATTCTTTTGTTGCTTACTATTTAAATAGTTTAAAACTGCGGATTTCAAACCACTAAAGCTAAATTCAAAATTACCTGGCTCACTTAAAGCCTTTGGAAATTCAATAGCCTCTGGATTCCCTTCAGCGGCAAGGGCATCGATATGAGGACCCCCTGGATAAGGAAATCCCATAACCCGTGCAATCTTATCAAAAGCCTCACCAGCTGCGTCATCTCGTGTTTGACCAAGAACATCAAAATCTTCATATCCTTTTACATGTACTAACATGGTATGACCACCAGATACAACAAGACTTAAAAACGGAGGCTCCAGTTCTGGATTAGCTAAAAAGTTAGCAAAAATATGACCTTCCATATGGTGCACTGGCACCAAGGGAATCCCTGTAGCAAAGGATAACCCTTTTGCAGCAGCTATACCAACTAATAAAGCCCCTACAAGACCTGGCCCATACGTAACACCAATATGATTGATATCTTGTAGAGTCACATTCGCATCACGTAATGCTTGGTCTATAACAGGTATAACTTGTTCTATATGATGACGTGATGCAATTTCAGGTACAACGCCACCAAATTTTCTATGTATTGGTACTTGGCTTGAAATAACATTAGACAAAACGGTGCGCCCGTCCTTAAGGACAGAAGCAGAGGTTTCATCACAGCTACTTTCCAAGGCTAATGTGTATATACTCATTCTATTTCCTCTGAAACGAGAGACATAATATAAGCATCTTCCGTAGGCTCTGAATAATAATCTTTACGAATTCCTTTTACAGAAAATCCTAAATTTCTATACATAGCCAATGCTGCTAAATTAGATATGCGCACCTCTAAGAAAATTTCTTTCATACCTCTCGTAAGACATTCATCTATTAATTGCTTGGTAAGTTTTGATCCATATCCCTTACCTCGTGCGGAAGGAATAATAGCGATATTCGTGATTTGACCTTCATCGTATACAAGCCAAGCACCTGCATATCCAACAATTTTGTTCTCCTCACAAATTACCATATATAATTTATTTGATGCCCCTTCTAACTCAACGAGAACAGATTCTAAACTCCAAGGAACAGAAAAAGACTGTTGTTCAATAGCATAGATAGCTTGAGCATCATCTATTGTAGCCAAACGAATCTCCATTATTCGACTCCCGCTGCCTCAGTAACTATAACTGCAGGATTTTGGTTCAACATTTCAGGATTATCCTTATGGCGTTCTTCCCATAACACTTCTGCTTCTGAGCGTCGAATATAATAAGGAACCATATCCATAGGATCAGAACTCTCTTCAGAGTCTACCAATCTACGGCCAGCCAGTAATAGAGAACTAGCTTTTGGAATACGTTGCGAGATATCTAAAATTGTTAAATTTGTATCACTTTCATCTAATAGCTTTTCTATTCGCTTAACGCCATCCCCAAGGAACACTACATGTTCTTCAGATGCTCGGAGTCGATCTAATAAATCATTAGCAGCAATGACAAAAGGTTCCTCTTTACAAACCAATTCATTATCATCATATTTGTAGATACCTGCATAAACATGTTTTTTCTGAGCATCGATAACAGTACAAATCGTGCGGTCCGTATAAGCCACATTACGAGCTAAACTGTCCATGGTCATTACACCATATAAAGGAATTTGTAAGGCATAAGCCATAGCTTTAGCGGTCCCCATACCAATCCGTAACCCTGTAAAAGAACCGGGTCCAATGCTAACCATAATCCCTTTTAATTCACTTTTTTCAACTTGACAGGTCCGTAATAACATATCAATATGAGGTACCAACTGCTCAGAATGAGTCAATCCAGCTTGAATGGTCAATTCCCCAATTAGGCAACTTTCATCCATTAAAGCCACACTCGACACAAGTGAGCTCGTCTCAATTCCCAACCACATATGGGCCTCCTATTTCTACTAAATCATCCGCTGTAAGGTAATCACTAACTAATGTAATGGATCGGCTTGTATCATCAATGCGCGTTAAATAAATCCATAGTGTTTCATCAGGCAATTCATGAGGAAATTTATCAGCCCATTCTACAATGGATACGCAATCTTCTGTATACTCATAAAAGCCAATATTTTCCAGTTCACTAATATCTTCCAAGCGATATACGTCAAAATGATATAAATGAGTTCGATTCACATCATAGGTATTCATGATGGCAAAGGTAGGACTTGTAATTTCTTCAGTAACCCCAAAGCCCTTTGCAATTCCTTGCGACAAATGTGTTTTTCCTGTCCCCAAGTCACCAACTAGTGCTATACAAAGAGGGTCCCCATTATGTTTAACCCATTCGCCTAATAATTGACCAAATTGTTGTGTGTCTTTTACTGTATGAGTCTTTAAATGAACCTGTACCTTATCCTTCATGAAAATGATTATATCCTTTCGCTTCTACAGTCTTAATCGTTTTATCAGATGTTACCATTTGAACCCGTGGGGGGCCAGATAAAACTTCTCCTATCAACGTAATGCCTGCTAGCTTTTCCAATTCCGAAAGTAGTGATTTTGGCGCCGTAAAGACTAACTGAAAGTCTTCTCCACCATACAAAGCATAATCTACTGGATTAGTTTGTAAATGCTTAGCTAATTCGTAAGTCTCCTCGTGTAGAGGGATTGCTTGTTCTTCAAATACAATGGAAACATTACTAGCTGTAGCAATTTCATTCAATTCACTACCTAGTCCATCGCTAATGTCATTCATACTATGGATACCAAGCTGTCGCAATTTTTGCCCCAATTCAATCTGTGGTTCGGGACGTTGATGCCCCACTTTGGTCATATCATAGCCTACTAAATTATATGATAACGCTCCTAAGCCTGTAGCTGCATAACCTACATAGTTTGTAACACCTACAACATCTCCTACTTTCGCACCACTTCGCATAACCGCAGTGCCTTTAGGAACCTCTCCGATAATTGTTACAGTCCAAACCATGGGCCCTTCTGTACGTACCGTATCTCCACCCAATATATTGAGTTGATATCGCATACATTGATCTTTAATTCCCCTATAAATTTCATCAAGAATGACTGTATCAACATGGTCTGGTGCGGCTACAGATAATACAATTTGTCTAGGAATGCCACCCATAGCCGCAACATCACTTAAATTAGCCGTCATAAGGCGATACCCTACATCATAGGGCATCATATAGTGAAAGCTAAAATGAACACCTTCCACCATTGTGTCAGTGCTTATCAATTGCTCTGTATTTTGTTCTGCTTTATAAATAGCACAATCATCACCAATACCATACACTACAGTATTAGGATTATATATTGTGTTATCTTGAATTTGGCGAATGAAATTAAATTCCCCTACATCTTTTAATTGCATCTGATCACCTAGTTTCCGTTTATTACTTATTGTATTGTAACATATATAAAAGACAACAAAAATAGCAGATAGTTGATATAACAACTATCTGCTATAAATGTCTTTAAAAGAATTATTTTTTAATTAGATTCGTCATTCTCTTAACAGGTTCTTTAGTATCAAAGGAACCTACAGTTGGCACTTTTTTACCATTATTGACAAATAGAACACCATTAATATTATCAAAGGATGTCAATGTATTTACAATAGCAGCCATTTGTAATTTAACAGTTAAGTCTCCGCCATTACCCTTTACGAATGCATCATTTACTTCAACAGAAGCAATACCATCTTTTACAGTAACAGATGTAATTTCAATATCCTTAGAGAAGACTGGATATTTTTGTGCTCTATCGGCATTTAACATTGCTAAAAGAGCTGCTTTAGGCGTAACTTTATTCGCCTCCATCTCAACGGTAGTTTGTTTTACCCCAGAACCATCCTCTGTAGGAACAAAGAAGGCCATCTTAACCTTTTCTTGAGATACTTTACTTGTTTCTGCATCCTTATTGACTTTCGTCTCTTGCGTAGGTTCACTTTTACCTGTTGTAGGAGCTTGTTCATGTGTACAACCCACTACAAATGCCAGCATACCTACACAGAGAATCGATAGAACTTGTTTACGTAATTTCATCGATTAACCTCCAAAGTAATTAGCAATACCATTTGCAATGCGGTTAGCAAAGTCTTCTTGAGTTTGAGGAGATTGTAGCACACGTTCCTCATTAGGGTTAGAAATAAAACCAAGCTCTACAAGAATTGCAGGCATATTAGAATGTCTCAACACGTATAAGTTACCTTCTTGAATGCCACGATCACCATTGAAACCAGGTGTGTCAGCAATTTGAGATTGTACCTTTTGTGCTAATCGAGCATCGTTACCAGTTTTGCTATAGTAATATGTTGCAATACCACCAACGCTAGGATTATTAAATGCGTTGATATGAACGCTCACAAGAACATCAGAATTACTACGGTTAGCCACGTTAACACGAGCCCCCAATTCATCAACACCACTTGCATTAGGACCATATACATCTACATCGGTAGTACGAGTCAAAAGTACTTTAGCACCACGATTTTCTAAAGATTTTTTCAAATACATAGAAATTGGTAGTGTAATGTTTTTCTCTTGTACACCGTGAGGTCCAATAGCACCAGAATCACTACCACCATGTCCTGGGTCAATAGTAATTGTTTTGCCAGATAAACCGCCACTAGTAGAGTATTTACCAGATCCTGTAGGTACATTTTTTGCTGGATGTGCAGATTGAGATGGCTTTTTACCATAGTAAGCAGGCTTAGCTACAGCACCTTTTTTCTGAACATCAACAACGATACGATACGGTTTCTTATTAACCGTATCTTTTTTCAAGGAAAAAACCTTTACATCACTAGTATCAATAGATGAAGGTGTCTTGATTGTTACTTTAACGTCTCTGCCATCTTGTGAAAGTTTAGCAGAGCTAGCAATAGCTGAGTCCATAGAAATGTTCTCTTTAGCCGTCTTTAGCTTTGTATTCTTTAAAGTAACAGTCGTAGTTTTCCCATCTTTGCTAATTGATGCAGATGCCTTTATAGGTGCCGATAAGTCCATAACAATACGAACATATGGTACAGGTGCATCTGTTCTAGTCACCCATCGAGCATCTTCCAAATTAGCTGCCTTTGCTTGAGTCAATAATAAAGGTATCGCCATCAAGACTGCAAGGCACATTAAAAATAGTTTACGCAATACATTCACTCCAATCTAACTGACATACATAGTGTCCAAACCATAGAGATGAGTCGATGATATTTTTATCTATCAAAATCTCATCGTTCCAATCTATCCATAAACTAATGTTAGATTATAAATAGATTATTTCATACAAACATGAAGATTAGTATGCCGATTACACATATTACTATATAAAGACCTTATACAGAATACACAAAAAACAGTTTCATAAAAATAATTTTTTGTATAAGTAATCAAAACTAACGTTCAGTTGTAATTTGCCATTCATTCCCATCCGTACTAATATGAATACGTCCCATCGTATCTGTACGGTAAATAGCAATATTATTTTCCTGCAAGCGACGTAATGTCACATCGTGAGGATGACCATACTTATTATACATGCCATTTGAAATTAATGCACTTTCAGGCTTAATAGATTTCAAAAAATCTTCAGAGCTACTTGTACGAGAACCGTGATGACCTACCTTAAGAATACGAGCAAACAATCTGGAATTCTGCTCTTTTATAAGTTTTTTCTCTTCTTGCCATTCAGCATCACCCGTGAAGAGCATAGAGAATTTACCGAAGATTAATTTACCTACAATAGAATTATTATTAAGATCTGTCTCCCCTTTTTTATCAGTTAAAGGTTCAATCCAAGGAGCATATACTACAAAGACAGCACCATGTCCAAAATCAACTACATCTCCACTTCTCAAAGTAGTTCGTTGAATTTTATTTTTCTCAATCCACTTTTCATAAGTTTTGTACATATTATTATCAACGGCAATACCATCATCATATACATTTTCAATAGGCATAGCCTTTGCAATAGCATAGAAACCACCCATATGATCAGCATGAGGATGCGTGATAATAATATTTTTCAGCTTTGTTACCCCCATAGTTTTAAGTTGAGCTACAATATTTTCACGATGTTCTATGTCACCAGTATCGATCATGCTATACTCATCGCCTACCTTAAGTAATATAGCATCCCCCTGACCAATATCTAGCATATATACATCTAGATTACCTTCAGGGGTAGTCGTTTTAGTATCGATCGAGTAAGCCCCATTAGCGTTAGTAGTTGCTTGATTTGCTGCGTTTGCTACATCATTATTTGTGCATCCTGCAATGGCAAAGATATGAATACATAATACCAACAAGAAAGCTATAAAGCGTTGTATTCTATTTGTCATTCATAATCTCCCAATAATTCACTAACCACGAAGCCTAAAGAAGCACTGACATCACTCGGAGTATAACCCCAACTCTTTGTTTCATTCAGAATATCTGCACTACGACTATGTACATATACACCGAGAACAGCACTATCTTGTAGTGAATAACCCTGACTTATAAAACCAGCAATTACACCAGTCAGTACATCTCCCATACCGCCAGTACCCATGCCCGCATTACCAATAGTATTTACATACACTGTTCCATCAGGTAATGCCACAATTGAAGGAATTCCTTTTAGTACAAGAGTAACTTGATGAGCCTTAGCAAATTCTCTAGCCAACATGATATAATGACGCTCAATCCATTTAATAGGTAAATCAATAAGTCTACTAAATTCACCTAAATGCGGTGTCATGACACAATATGGAAGTTCTTTTTCCACTGTATATGCAAACTCAATATCACCATCTCGCAAAGCATCTTTATTAACACAACCAACATGTCCCAATGCATACAAAGCATCAGCATCTAGTACTAATGCTCCTTCGTAAGCATCTAAGATATGCTCCACTAAATTACAGATTTCACGGGTGCGACCTAAACCAGGTCCCATAGCAACAACTTGGCGACAATCAAAAAGTTCTTTATTAGTCTCTGTGGAAGTAACCATCACCTCAGGTATGACACGGCTTTGTACAATCTGTTTAATTATTTGGGGTACAGCTAATGTTACTTTACCAGCACCACTATGAACTGCCGCTTCAGCAGCCAAAATAGGGGCTCCTATCATATCATTTGAACCACCAATAATTAAAGTGTTTCCATTGACACCTTTATGCGCCATTGGAGTACGATAGTTGATAATTTTTTCTGCTAAATCAGAATCAATGGTTATAGTTCTAACACGTTCACCCAGTACCTGCTGCCAAGGAGCACCCAATGGAGCAACCACAGCGGTTCCTCCTATAGCCTTTCCGGGATATAATAACAAACCTTGTTTGATAGCTCCAAAAGTAACAGTATAATCATAGGTCAGTGTGCCTTCAGTTACATGACCAGTAGTAGCATCCAAACCTGCAGGTACATCAATAGCCCACAAATCAAAATTATACTGACTACGCATAGTATCAATATCATTTAATATATCGATGGTCACCTCTCTTAACCTTCCAGTAAAGCCCGTTCCCATGATGCCTTCCACAGCGATGGCTACGTTGGACCAATCATTGAATTCATCATACATATCGATGCTACAGCCCATAGCTTTGCAGCGCTCAATTTGCACTGCAAAAAGATCACTACACTTGTTTATATCTCCTACTAGTACAATTTGTGCTGGTACGCCTTGCTCCATCAAATGGCGAGCCGCTACAAGGCCATCTGCCCCATTATTACCCGTACCACATATGAATAAAACAAAACTATTTATGGAACGGCCATTATTCAGGGAAAATAAATCGTACTCTCCCCATAAGGCATCTACGATACCACGCCCAGCATTTTCCATGAGGATTTCTAAAGAGATTCCTAATTGCTTAGGAACCTCTCGATCTATAAATCGAGCATCTTCTGTAGTTAAAATATTCATCTTATGCTCCTTCAAGTATAACTGTACTCATTGCATAATCCTTGCAATGACTAATCGATACATGAATATCAGTATAACCTGATGTTTCGTAAATATCTTTGAAAGTATCTTGTAAACGAATTAAGGGTGCGCCCCATTTATCATGATAAATCTCTATATCTTGCCATGATCCATGCCTCATCCCTGTGCCTAAAGCTTTAATAAAAGCCTCTTTTGCAGCATATATACCTGCAAAGGATTCGTAACATCCTTTATTCCGACTTTTACAATATTCAATCTCATGAATCGTATAAACGCGCGCTTTAAATGAACTTGATTTCTCTATAGCTTGACGTATACGGTCAATCTCTATAATATCATTCCCTAATTTCATAATAGCTCCTAAAATACCCTAATACTATTATTATACACTCATAAAGGGGATTAAAACATAAATAATATCTAGACATTTACCGAAAATGGTAGGCTAGGCAAACTATAAATTTCAACTTTACCTTTGCGATTAACCGCCATATACATTTGACCATTTCGACAATCCATGTCTTCTACTTCCATTCCAGAAGCATAAGGGCTAATATTTTTAACAACCCCCTCTTCATCGACGTATACAAAGGTTGTCAACGTTGTAAATAAAGTATTTCCATTAGTTGCGTAAGCACCGTTATTATTTAAGTTTGTATGGTTAGCATCAATTTTATAAGAACGAATACGATTAAAATTGGAGTCGTAATAATTAATTGTCCGTTCAGAGTTTGTTAAAGGCACAATTGATACATATTCATTGCGTACTTTATCATATGCAAAATTAAAAACTTTCTCTTTTAGTTTAATCGGTGCTTCAACAATCATGCTATCCGCTTCAATAGGAGTAAGGTTATATCCATTTACAACAGCATTTGTTGTATAGTAACGATTATTGACAGAATTATAAGTTAAGGTATTCATATGACCTAATAAACTTTTATAACTATACTCATATTTTGCAACAACAGTAAAAGTTTTTGGATTAATTTCATAAATAATTTGCTTCGTATTATCTGAATTAATACAAGCTAAAGCAAAAACGTCTTTTTTGGAATTATAACAAAATCCTTGGCACTGATTTACAGATCCATCTAATGGTATTTCTGCCAAGCGAGATAATGGCAATGGCATCTGTACAGCGCTAACCTGTTGAGTAAGTTTAGGAATATCAAAGATATTTGTAATATAATCAATTACACCTTGATCCATACTGTCACCTCATGAAATTAATAATGTATATTATAGTATATAAATTTATAAATATAAAAATAGGCGGTAAGACAAAAGTCTTACCGCCTAATGTTGGTGCCGGAGGTGGGACTTGAACCCACACGGTGTTACCCGCTTGATTTTGAGTCAAGTGCGTCTGCCATTCCGCCACTCCGGCGTATCGGAACATTTGTTATTATACAGACATCCCTAAGCAATGTCAACATATTTTTTATATTTCATCTAAAATATTTTGAACCCTTTTCATATCCGTATCACATTGTTGTTTCCATGTAAGTGCGACACCTGTAATATAGCCTTTACGGGCAAATTCTACATCTGTAGGAACACTTTCAGCACCATAGTCTAGCTCGCCAGCTAACCAATAATAATCCTGTCCTCTTGAATTAATGCGAGCTTCGATAATATTACTGTAGGTTTGTAAGCCTTGGCTCACCATTTTAAAATGATCCCAATCACATGTGCCACGTAATGGGAAGTTCACATTTAGTAAACCGCTAAACTGACCCGCCACATAAATTTTCTCAATCAATTCATGTATAAATGGATGCATCTCGTCTCCCCGTTCAACAGAATATCTCTCAACAGATAATGCTAAACCGGGAATACCGTAAAAACCACTTTCCATAGCTGCCGAAACAGTGCCGGAATACAATACATCAGAGCCTAAATTAAATCCATGATTAATTCCAGAAATTACAAGATCTGGCATATCATCAGCCAATAAATAACTGAGACCGAACTTCATGCAATCGGACGGCGTTCCCGTTAGAGCATAAAGGCGAGGATTTTCATCCTCGCCATTGCAAGCATCTAATTTCAATGGAACCTCGGTCGTCAATGCATGGGATTTAGCACTTTGCTCATTAGCAGGTGCTACAACGGTAATTCTATAATATTGACTTAAATACGATGCAAGATGACGTAAACCATCTGCTAAAATGCCATCGTCATTACACATTAAAATATGCATAGTCACTCCTACAGATTCTATTTTTCATTCTTATTCATATTGCCCATACGTGTTAATTTAACATCATCTAAGCCCACAGCTCTCGTATGGACTGTATGAGACCATACCTTATTATGACGGCGGAACCACCCTAAAATATTTACTGGAATCCAAGAATAAACAAATAATGGATATAGTAAATAATAGAACCAAATCTTTGGTGGTACCTTGATTTTCAACAATACAATTAATGGGAATAGATATTGACCAACACCTATAATTGTCCATACAGACATAGGCATAATTTGATACAAAATATTTGTATAAATTGGAGTATACGCATTGATGTAGGATAACACCAAGTATACGGTTGTCAACAATAAGAAATAAGGTTGACTCACTTGGAATATACCATCCAAAATCATAATATTCCCTGTTTTGATACCAATAGCAAATAATTTAGGAATATATCGACCCGCACAGTCAAATTGCCCCTGAGCCCATCGTAAACGTTGTCTGCAAGAAGCCATCATAGTCGTAACCTTTTCATCGTATACGATAGCATCATGCCCCCAACAAGTACGGATACCATGAGTCAATAGTTTCATGGAAAATTCCATATCTTCGGTTAAGCTATTGCAATCCCAACCGTATTCGCGAATAATAGATGTACGAATACACATGCCTGTACCACCTAAGGCCGTAGATAATCCAAGACGATATTTTGCTAAATGCCACATATGGTTAACCATCCAAAAGGCTATGGAGAACGTACCGGCTACCCAAGAGTCAGTTGGATTTTTAGAGTTCAAGTAACCTTGAATTACAGACTCACCTTTTTCAAGATGATCATTCATTTCTAACATAAATTGAGGATGTACTAAATTATCGGCATCAAAAATCAGGAATGCATCATATTTCCGATCCATTTGTTCTACCCGATCAAACATCCACCCCATGGCATAACCTTTGCCTATTTCTTGTTTATTTTCACGTACATGTACATTAGCGCCAGCAGCACTTGCTACTTCCGCAGTCTTATCTGTACAGTTATCGGCAACTACAAAAATATCGTACAGATCATCTGGATAATCTAGGCCACGTAAGTTTTTAACTAACTCACCAACAACAGCTTCCTCATTATGAGCGCATACAACGATGGCAAAGGAATTTTTAGGGGTATAATTTTTATGTACTCGCGATCGCCACATACCTACGACAGCGAGTATAAAATAATAAACCGTATAAATTACGATTATTACCTGCATAGGAATCAGTAATAGATCCAGTAGGTAATTCATACTATTCTCCTCCACACATCTATTTACGTACTATATTTAAAGCCCCGTTAATAAGCCCAAACATTACATAGCCAGCAAAAATCATAACGGCCCATGTATGCCAATCATACACGAGACAAGCTATAACAAATATGGCTGTGAGTACAATAGAAAGTTTATTGATATAAATCTCACTTTTACCTTTAAAATCGGGATATTTAACTTCACTAACCATAAGGAGACCTATACCAATCATACAAACTACCAACACAAATTGAGGTACCGATACGCCACACAATACGTAAGTCGCCGCTAAACATCCAGCGGCTGGAATTGGTAAACCTTCAAAATAGCCATGAACTTCGTCAGTTTTAATATTAAATCGCGCTAAACGAAATGCACCAAGCACTGCAAAAGCTAATAATGGCACATATGCAATCCATCCTAAACCATTTAATTCTTTCATATAAAGCATATAGGCAGGCGCTACACCAAATCCCACTACATCAGACAGAGAATCAAGTTCCCGGCCCATTGGTCCTGCAACATTTAAAGCTCTTGCTACGCGCCCATCTAACCCATCTGCTACTAAAGACAATAATATACATATGGCTGCGCAGAATGTATTATTAGTAGCAGACAACGTAATACCAAGAACACCAAATGCTAAGTTTGCACTAGTAAATAAATTTGGAATAATAGATTTATTCATGTCGTAACCTCCCGATAACAGTATCACCACCTGTAATATGTTGACCTTTTTCCACGAACAACTCTACATTCTTATCCATATAGAGCTCAGTACAGGAACCGAACTTAATCATCCCGTACAACTGACCGCGTTCAAGTACACTATCTAGGTCTGTCCAAGATACGATACGTCTTGCTAAAAGGCCCGCAATTTGCGTTACTAATACGGAAGTACGATCATTTTCAATACAAATAGTATGACGTTCATTTTCAAAACCTACATCATCTTTGAATGCTGGTAGGAAACTACCCATCGTATAGTGACGGTACGTAATTTTACCATCAATAGGCGCACGATTAGCATGCACGTCAAAAACAGATAAGAAAATAGTTACTTTTTTACACTCTTTATGTAAGTAAATATCTTCGTATACATCAGAAATATCCATGATTTTACCGTCCGCTGGGGATAAAATCAAATCTGGATCTTGAGGGATTACACGTTTAGGATTTCTAAAGAAATTGACGAAAAATAATGCCAGAATAAATGAAAT
>OKWX01000150.1_pt1 | contig 34443 bp, 60 predicted proteins | sample 1607241 | NCBI WGS metagenome assembly OKWX01 (sample SAMN07501071, study PRJEB24779) | human gut metagenome | isolation source: stool | host: human infant | place: USA: Pittsburgh, PA
CATGTATGACTAGGGGGAAGTATGAATGACAAAATCAAAAACTTTATTCACGCTCATTACATCTCTGTTCCTATTTGTATTGTCCTTTGTATCATTGCCTGTATATGGTTCTACGCCGACAGAGCAAGTAATATTGACACGACAGGAATACAACGAGCTACTGATGAAGTTCGAAATGCTCAACAATACAATCAACGAGCAGTTGAAGATAATAGACGAGTTAGAACAGCAATTGAACGTAGCACAGATGTCAACGAGCGAATCGAAACAAGAATTAATAGAATCGATGAACTTAATCAAAGAACAGAAGGCGCAATTGCTAATAGCCAAGAACACATTAGAGCAGCAAGAGAAAACGCTATCAATGCAAAACGAATCATTGGCGAAGGTGAACGCATACTTAGAAATGCAGATGAGAGAACTCAAAAGAATCAAGATGCAACAAAGGAACAGTAAGATATTAAATATATTATTGGGTGGAACAGTTGTTTATTTAGTTGCAAAAAATTGAGGTGATCCATATATCTCCGTAGCGTGTAATGGTGGATACACGCAACTATCAACTATTAGTTGTCAGTTGAGTAGTAAAGCAATTATTTATAACTGAATAGCATAATAAATAGCCTATCAGCTTAGAATAACATCTAGGTTGATAGGCCTTTTTTATTTTCAAAATGATATAATATATATATAAATAGTATTTTATAAATCATAGGGAGATCATATGGATACTATAACAAATGAGTATATTCAAGACTATTTACATTCAGATAAATTCATAGAAATGTTAGAGTATTTTGTTGCAAAATATAATGAGAATGCAGATAGTATCAGAAAAAGCGGATTACATAAGAGTGCAGAGTTTTTGGATGATGCTAAAGATAAATTATTAGTGATCTTGGATAAAATAAAAGCTGGAGAAATGTTGGATAAATCAGATGCAGAAACTATATTAAATAACATACATGTATCAGTACCTATAAAGAAATAGAGAGGAAAGTGAAATTATAATATGAACTGCATGGATATAGCGAGAGCAATGGTAAAGAATAGAGTGCTTAACATTAACTATTCGATTGATAATGGCTGTGATGGCTATATAACTACTCATATTATCAAACTGTACTATGAAATATATGATTTTGCAAAATATTTTTATGAACAACATTTAAATCAAGTATTAACAGCTACATTATATAATGATTTGTTATTGGGAATTGTAAAAATTGCAAATGATTATAACTGCAATATATCATTTGATATTAATGGTGATTTACTTAATGTAATTATTCAACAATCTGAATTAAAAGCTGAAATGGATATGGGCGTTAAATATAACAAAAACAATGAAAAGAATAAAAAGAACAATAAGAAATATCAATATCACAAAAAACGATTGAGTGATGATGACGAAAAGTACTTGAGAGAATGTTGCACTCATATTGATGTAGAAAAAATGGTTAAATGGGTAGATAAAAAGATGGACGAAGCATTTAATAAAGGATATGATGCAGGAGCTGATTATTATATGAATTATTAATACAGTTGCCCCTTTATTGCCCCTTTGTAAATGATAGGAGATAAGAAATACTGTAGCTATGGGAACGATTAAGAATAAACCCTCAATCCGCACCATTCTTATTGACTGTTTAACAGATTGTAACGAATTGTAACAAACTGTAACAGATAAAGCATTTACAAGGATATTTGAAAGATAAAGAGTAACAAATTGTAACGCATTGTAACAACAATTTGCCCCTTTATTGCCCCTTTTAAAAACAAATATTTGCCCCTTTTATATGAGGATTAAAAAGCCACTGCACAGATGATGCGGTGGCTCATTTTTTATTTGTTTGATAGTACTTTACCCATATTGGTAATAGCTGCATTTACTTCCTGTTTCATTTCATCTGTTACATGAGTGTAAATAGCAAGTGTAGTACGTGGTTCATTGTGGCCAACACGTTCCATAATAGCTTTTAACGGAACATTAGATTCAGCAAGAATAGAAATATGAGTATGTCTAAAGGTATGAGTGCTTACTGGTTTAGGAAAACCAAGTTTTTTTATAGTTCTATTTACATAATGTAGATCATATGGCAATCCACCATCCGTAACAAAGATATAACCGAGGTCAGCAAATTTAGATTTCCATAATCGCCTTGCTTGATTGGCGGTTATAAAATGATTAATAATCTGTACGGCTCTTGCATCTAATTTTACTTTACGGATAGAATGAACATTCTTTGGTGGAAGGCGCATAGCAGGGTCAGAAAAGCTACCACGATTAGATAAAGTAGCGTTTACATCTATTTCTGCATTTTCTTTATCATAGTCTTGAGTGCGTAACGCTACCATTTCACCAAATCTAAGACCAGTTAAAGATTGAAATTCACATAATAGGGATACATGATGATTGATAGTATCTAATTGTGATAGTAAATCTTTTAGTTCATCTTTAGTTAGGAATTTAGAACGTTGTTTCTTGATGCGATTTACATCAGCTACTGGCTTTTGCAATTCAATATTGTCTAAGAATGAAATATCATGAATATATTCCATGCGCCTTGCATACTTTAATGATTGTCTAATAAGACTAAGGGCCAGTTTTGTATAGTTATAGGAATACTGGCAAGCAAATTTATCAAACGTGCTTTGGATGATATATGGTGAAAGTTTAGATAGTAATATATCAGCAGGAAACCATTTCATAATCTGTTTGTGTAGATTATCCATACTATATTGTGTAGATGATTTTCTAAAGGCACGCTTAGATTCTAAATATTCAGATACAACATCATTCAATGTCATATCTTTGGAAATATCTGTATTAGTTGCCAAGTCAATTTTATTTTGTAATTCAGCTTGTGCGATTTTGTAGGCTTGCCTACTATTACTATTTAAGGTAACAGATATTCTTTTTGTTTTACCACTATATGGATCAACATAACGTTCTTGAAATTTATATTTAGTAATACCAGCTTTGGTAGTTACAGTTTCACACCACATTAAAAATACCTCCTAGGCTAAAAATGGTATAGTAAATAAGCCTTAGAGGTATGGTATAATAATGGTGGAGTAAAAATGAAGTACCTCTAAGGTATGTAGTTTTTAATGGCCCTCACTGCGGTGGGGGCTTATTTTTTTGCAATCAAAGAACATGATGATAGAAATCTATTTCTTCTAGTACATCATCTGTAAGTTCTTTCCGTCTAACCATATGTTCAATAAGATTAACATGTTGATCTATATGGAAATCATCATTAATGATATGCAGCAATTCATGTCTAATTTCTTTACGCATATCTTCAATAGACATATTTTTACGGATATAAATATTGTGAACACCTTCATCTTCCCCAGTAGATGAAATAGCTTTCACAGATGGAATATCACATTCGATTATATTTACAATCACACTAACAACCCCTAATAGTATTATTTATTATGTTTTAACTTTAAAAGTTCAATATATTCAACGGCCTTTTCCATATCTTCTTTGGAAATGCCACGTGATGCAGAGAATAATAAACGTGCAGAAGGACGAGTGCGAAGGTATTCAGCGTATTCAGCAGTTTCAGAATCAAGATAGTAACCTTGTGGCGTATCATCTTTATCCCAACCGATTAACCATTCTGGTTTTACTTCTAATATGGGAGCTAATCTATTAATAAAATCAATAGAAACACTAGCGATTTTACCAGATTCATATCTTTGCATATTACTTTCACTAATACCTAATCTTGCTCCTAGGTCAGCTAATGTTATGCCTTTTTGCTTTCTAATGGCTTTTATTCTTTCTCCTATTTCTTTGTTTATTGTATTTCTTTCATCGGTACTCATAATATGCCTCCAAATAAGAATCGCCCTTACAAACATATATTACAATAAACTTGAATAAAATTCAAGAAAAATTATAAAACTTTTATAAAATCTTGCATAGGGTGGTTGACATGTTTTTCTAATAGGCTTATCATGTAATCAGAAACTTGCATAAGGTGCAAGAAAAGTGAGGTGAAAAGATGAAACTAGAAAAACTGAAAGGGTTGTTGGTAGAACATAAGAAAACATATGCGGATTTAGCGGAGTTATTAGGTGTATCTATCACAACTATTAACAGTAAAATGAATGGGAAAACACAGTTTGATGTAGTAGAGGCTACAATGATTAGTGATTGGCTTGGGTTAGACTGCTCTAGTAGAGTAGATATTTTTTTACACAATAACTTGCATAATATACAAGTTATGAGTTAGACGAGGTGAAACCTAATGAAAGAAATTAAAGAAAAACTACATCAAGTGATTTTAAAAAGATTAGATATGGCAATGAATGAAACAAGTTATACAGATCCATATATTGTTCCATACATTGAACTATATGAACGCTTAGAAGAAAAGAGTGTTCCACAACAAGCAGAACACTCTAAATAATTAATCCTTATTTAGTTGTTTGTGATATTCCTTTAGTGCTTCAACGATTGCAGCCGTAATAGCGCTAGGAACATCATTACCACTTTGGATTGTTAGTGCATGGGCACGAGCAATTGCATCAATTTTAGAGAAGTCAATTTCCATATACTCACCTCCTTATGAGATGAGTATAGCATGAGTGATAAAAATTGTAAGAGGTGAAGTAAAATTGAAAACTCCATTACAAACACATATGGAAAATAAGTCAGCAGATAGAGAGCAAACAAATATTCATAGTGTAAAAGAATACACAGTAAAAATCAAAGTAGATACAACTGAATTAGATTGTGCGATAAAAAAGCTTAAAAGACTTAACAAGCTAGTAACAAAAAATAAATTGCCACGTGTAACAGTTAGCACACATGGCAATTTAGATGAAAAGAAAATTATTGAGCTCTTAGGTAAGTACCAATTGAAATAGAGGTGGTGATTATTAATGCTAATTGTTGAAATAGAAGGAAAGATAAATGAAATGCTGCTTGGGGGTAAATTTTATGAAGTTTATGAGAGAACATCAAAAGCTAAAAGAGAACTAGAGATTGCACTTACAGAGTTAGAAAAATTAGGAATGAAAGTTGATGTAGTTTATTTATCTGACAAAGAAAGATAGGTAAGGAGTAGTCATGGAAAGTGTTCAACCAAAGTATGTGCCTATTAGTACATTAGCTAAGATATGGGGGCGCAGCAGAATGTATATCTACAGAAGAGTAGATATGATCCGTAATGAAGGAAAGTTCAATGAAATATGTATGCAACTAGGGCCACAACAAACACTGGTTCATGTAGATAAATTTGAAACATGGATGAAAAGCCAGAATATGAAGTGGTTAAAGGGGGCATAACAATGAGAACAAAGTTAGATATTATCACCAATATTCAGTTGGTGTTATGGGTGATGATTCTAGGACTATGTGGAGGCATAGAGTTTCTGCATGGCTGGAATATATTATTAAACGTTTTGATGATGCTTTTAACAGGGGCAATTATATTCATGTTAAGCACATTAAAGGAGGTGATGAAACATGAATACAAAAGAAAGAGGGCTTGCGCTGCTAGGAAGATACCTAAAGTTCAATGAGACAGAGGTTAATGAGTTAAGAGAAAAAATTAAAAATCTTACTTATAACCGCCAACATCAATTGTTAAATTTCACCATTCTAGGCAACGGAAGAGTAATATTCCTATATCAAAAACAGGATGGATGGAATATCCGTATCACAGGGAATGGGCCGATACGAGAAGGGCACTTAGCAACAATGGAATCAGTAAGGCGAAACATATGGAGTGAATTACATGAGTAAACCATATTGTGCAATCTGTAGTGATACAGGCAATAAAAAAAGCCATCACTACATACATTACTGTAGGAAGGCTAAAGGATCTATTCATATGGAACATTGCGATGCATGTCAGTATTTAGAAATCAGTCAAGGAGACATGCATTGCAATTATCCAAAGGAAAAAGAAAAGAGCCCTAGAAAAGAGCCCTAATCTAGCACGTAAATTACGCACCAATCCTAACGTAATTATATCATACATGGCGTGCTAATACTAGGAAATACCGATAAACTCGGTGTTTCCTAATTAACTAGATATAACATATTAACAAATCGACCATGAGGATACATTACGATGAGGAAACGCAGAAAAGTCATATCTAAAAATATGATAGAGGTACTTGATTATCATACCTCTAGAACATATAGACGGAATGGCAAACGTGTTAAGAGAAAGTGCATCACACCAGATGTACAAAAAAGGCAGAATGAAAAACAAGCAGAGGCTATGTTGCGCATGTTGATTGATAACAATTTCAATACAAATGATTGTTATATCACACTCACATATAAAGAACAGCCAGCAACATGGGATGATGCAAAAAAAGATATTCAGAATTTTATAAGACGGCTCAAACGTAGATATAAAAAAATGGATAAAGAGTTGAAATACATTTACGTGGCGGAAGGAAAATCTAGAATCCACTTCCACATGATCATCAATAATGAGGAATTGTATTCAGATGAAATCAATGAACTTTGGCCACATGGTATGCATAAGTTGATGTTGTATCAAGGACGAGCAGAAGATGCAGTTAAATTGGCAAGATACTTTATCAAAGAAAAACGCAGTGCATGTTATTCGGAAAAAGATACAACTTTCAAACGTAGATGGAATAGCAGTAAGAACCTTGAAAAACCAAAAGTAAAAACAGAAATCCTAAAACCAAGTGAGTGGAGAGATTATATACAGCCACCAAATGGGTACTACGTAGAAACAGATAGTGTAGTAGAGGATGTATCAGAGAAAGGGTATCCTTACAGGTTCTATAGATTGATAAAGATTGAGGAGGTAAAGAGTGGAATTACTAGGAATAGGAATTGTCATAGGGATAGTGCTAGGAATGGCAATAGTCTCTCTATGCGTAATTAGTAGTGAATGTAGAAAATGGGAGGAAAAGCAAATTGCTAAATATAAATCAAGTATTCCTAAGCGGTAATGTAGTAGCTGATGCGGAATTAAGATATACAAAAACAGGAAAGCCAGTACTTACATTTAGAATGGCAACAAATAAATACGTAAATGAAGTACAAAGCACAAGCTATCACAATATTGTGTGTTGGGTTGATGCGGAAGTTTATAGCGGATTAAGAAAAGGTGATTTCGTAGCAGTAGCAGGTGAGTTGCGTTCTAGATCCTATGAAGATAAAAAAGGAGAGAAACGCTACGTAACCGAAGTAGTGGCACAAAACCTTACCTATGGACTTAAACAAAATGAAAGTCAAAGTAATTTTGATGGATACGGAGAGGAAGAAGAAAAGATTCCATTCTAGGAGAAGTTATGCAAAACACATCAACAGTAGGTATTCCAAAGAATTGTATGAATTGGTTAGTGTTAGGGCTAACAATCTATACAGATATGGAAATAAAAGATGCATTAAAAGAGCATTTTGGCTTATCTGACAGAAAGAAGATAAAAGGAAGAGTTGATGTAGATAAGCTAAAAGCATTAATAAACGAAGGATTATCTTTTTCAGAAGTAGCAAGAAAAATGGGATTTGAAAGAATGACATTAAAAGGCTTTTGTGAAAGAGAAGGTATTAGTACAAAACGAGGTAAATAAGATGAATAAGAAAATGATGTTAGCAGTAATGGTATTAAGTGCAGTAGTAAATGGCGTATATGCAAGCGGTACAAATAATTTAGTAGGTGGAACAGATAATGTGGCAACTGCTAATAGTGCGGCGGTGTTTGGTTATCAAAATGTTGTAAACGCTAATAATGCATTAGCTATTGGCGAAAACAATACAGTGAATGGAACGAATTCTTTTGCAGGCGGTAATAACTCTAAAGCAGAAGGAAGAAACACATTAGCCTTTGGCAGTCATGCAGAGGCATTAACTGAGTACACATATGCGATTGGTTCGCAAGCAAGAACATCCGCATATGATGCGATTGCCATTGGAAATGGCGCATACGCTGGTGGTGTATCAAGTGTAGTAATTGGTAGAAGTAATGCAGTTAGCGGAGATAATACAACAGTAATTGGTGCGAATAATCAAAATGTAACAGCAGGGCAATCACTAATTATGGGTTACAACAATATAACTGGTAATGAACAAGAACAAATCGTGGTAGGGGTAAATTCAAAAACAAGTGGCCAAGGTGCCACAGTGATTGGTACACATGGCCAAGCCACAGGATACGATACAACGGCAATTGGTAATAATACGATTGCAGACAAACCAAATAGCGTTGCGCTAGGAACTAATAGCGTAACAGATGATGCAGTAAATCAATTGCAAGCAATGGTTAATAACACAACATATGTATTCGCTGGTACAGATGCAACATCAGTAGTAAGCGTAGGTAGTAAAGACCGTGCAGGATATGGCGGTGTAAAACATTATGTTCGACAAATTCAGAATGTTGCTGCAGGACGAGTAGATGCATCTTCAACTGATGCGGTGAATGGTTCACAACTACATGCTGCATATGATGCAATCAACACAATGAGAACAGACATTGATAACGCATTAGATGCGCAGGAACAATTCAATACGGCAGTACATAACACATTAGCTAATCATAAGGATGCAATCAAAAACAATACACAACGAATTGCACAAAATACGGATACCATTCAAGCACATGATCGCATCTTAGCAAATCATGAACAACGTATTGATGTACTAGAACATCAAACACATAATGCCTTAACAAATTTAAAATCAGACATTAGCCGATTAGATGGCCGAGTAAATAAAGTAGGTGCAGGTGCGGCTGCATTAGCTGGCCTACATCCTATGGAATTCAACAAAGATGATAAATTCAGCGCATCTATTGCATATGGCCATTACAACAATGCCAATGCAGTAGCATTAGGTTTGTACTACAGACCTAATGAAAAAGTACTACTAGGAATTGCAGGTACATTCGGAAGTGAAAACATGTACAGTGTAAGCGCATCTTTCAAATTTGGTAAACATAGCGAATATGAACCACAATCTAAACAAGGTGAAATTGAAAGCATGAAAGCACAAATTGCAGAATTAACTGCAAGACTTGATGCGGTGAGCAAATAAAACAGGGTGGGCGGTATATCCGCCCTTTCCTACAAGTAGAAACGAGGAGGCAACATGAAACCACTCATATATAAGGGTCTTAGACTAGGAACAAATAAAACAGAATGGGTAAGTAGTGATGAAATAAAGCAAAGCTACTCACAAATAAGATTATTAGCCATACAAAATGATAACTACTCATGGATACCAATTGAGGATGGAACGTTATGCAGAGGTAGTGAGGCGAAAGATTGTACTGGAAAGCGCATATACGAAAATGACATTATAAAGTTTGATTGTAAATCAATACAAGATACTCCATTAATAGCAGAAGTATATTATAGTCGTGATAAATATCAATGGCGATGTAAAACAATTGTTAAAAATAGAGCACTAGATTTTGACATAGCCTTCATTGTAAATAATGGAAAGGTAAAAATAGTAGGGAATAAATTAGAGGGATATGAACATGAATAGTAGATTCAGAAATGTGTGTAAAGCACATGATCATATCGTAAAGTGCAGAACAAAGGAAGGGAAAAGGATATTCATACCACATTATGGGTATATAACAATTCCTTCTGATAAATTACTTATAGCTAGAATAAGACGAAGTATTTACAAGGGAAATAGTGCATTTTATAGATGGGTAAGACAACTATGGAAGTACCATGCAAAGGGTGCAAGTTTAGAGAAGTAGCTTGCCATGGCAAATGCGAAAGCTATTTAGACTATAGAAAAAGACTAGATGAGCAAAACAAAGAGAGATACAAAGAAATTGATACATATAGTTATGTAGGGGATAACGTGAGAGCAATTAGACATAAAATGCGTAAAGCTAAATATGGATGTAGCGTAAATGATTAGAGGTTAGGAGATGCACATATGGGGATTATTTGATGATGGCAACGGCTGCTATTGTCAAGCGGTAGATGAATATAACATGAATATGGGGGGGGCAACACACAATAACATCAATAGGAATTGGTGATGCGTGCATCAATCAAGACTTAGCAATCAACACGTTGCACAATCCCAAAGCACTATGGGAAACATTAGATGGACTAGATAGACCTGATGTTATTCTAGCTAGCCCACCTTGCGAAAGCTGGAGTGTAGCAAGTGCGATGAAAGGCGGTAACGCTTGCTGGAAACAAGAAAAGGATATGACTATCAACCTATTTGGTGAATATGAACAAGGAAGTAAATTCACAATCAGAAATCAAGCTGATTATGAAAACTACCAATTCAAGTATGATAAGTCATTTCTAACACGTATCAATGGGGAAATGTGTATATACAACACATTAAAAATCATTGAGCGTTACCAACCCAAAGTATTCGTGATTGAAAACCCAGCATATGGGCGGATATGGGAATACATAGCAAATGTAATAGGGTTCAATATCCCATATGAAAATATGACATACTATAACAATTACGGATACCAAGTGCAGAAGGCAACAAAGTTTGGAAGCAACATAAATTTAAAGTTACGAAATAAAAAGGTAAAAGGAAAGATTGAACTAAAGCATTACAACAATGGAGGTAATAGATATAATACCAGGTCAAATATTCCGATAGATTTAGTTAAAAGCATATTGAAAGAATGTGAAGTATATATAAGTAGCTAGGAGGATGAGGGATGCAAAGAAAATGTCATAGGTGCGATAGGCTATATACACCGATAGACCATAACACATGGTGCCCAGATTGTATGGCTGGAAAACCAATAGTGCCACGCAAGACGGCAAAGCAAGTAGCAAAAGAAAATAGAGAACGAATGGAGCAAGCATATAAGTACGCAAGATATTGTGTGCAGTGTGGAAAACGCTTTTACACAAACAAAGCCAATAAGATGATATGTGGTGAATGGGAATGTGAAGAAAAGCAACAAAAACAATTATTACAAGCAAGGCGAACAAAAGAGCGTGTATTAAGGGGGTTGTAAAATGATTAGAGTATTAAGCATATCTTTTGGAGAATATACCAAAGTAACATATATGAAACATAACGGCAGATGTGATGAAACGTATCAGTTAAAAACAAAAGACCTGTACAGGCCAGAAATGATACGTCAATACGAAAAAATGAAAGAACTATTTTTACAATGGTTTCCAACATTTAAGTTTTCAGCCAACATGTATTACATGGTAGGCATGGGAGTTAAATATAACAAACATGATGATACATTGATTGATAAGGTAAAAGTAACTGGTGGTCTAGAAAATAAAGCAGGTAGCTTATGTAAAGTAGTAAGTGAATGGCTATCAGTAGGAACGAGTGAAAATAAAATAATCATGGAGTTTCTAAAAGAAGTGGTTATGTTTGTTCAAGGTGAAAGAGCGCAAGGAAAACTTTTTGAAAACACAGAAATAGAAGAGGCAATAGATGCAATTGATGCGGATGATAGCCATGTATTCCATGTTAATGATCTACAAGCTAAAGGAGTAACACAATGAATGGGAGATTGATATATGTAGCACATCCATTTGGTAGCACAAATGGAATAAATTGTGATGATGTCATAAATAGTAATCAGATGGCAATAGATAAAATTATGAAAGAGTTAGTATTAAAAGATAGAAATAATGTATATCTATCTCCATTACATAATTTTTCTATGTTATATTTTGAAAAAGAGTATGCTAAGGGATTACAAATTTGTTTAGATATGTTGGAAAAGTGTTCAGTATTAATATTATGTGGAGATTGGCAACACTCAAAAGGATGCATTGGAGAATGGGCTTATGCTAATGCAAGAAATATAAAAATATATTCTCTTGAGGAATGGGAAGAATATCTTGATAAGCAAGGGGATATTAGTCGATGACAGGAAGGGAATATTTAATTCAAATTAGAGATACCGATTTGAACATTAGATGTAAGGAGAGGGAAATATTTAGATTGCGACAGGATATAATGAGCCTACAAGCAATTGACTATAGCAAGGAAAGAATTAGTGGCGGTCAACCAATAACCATAGCAGATAAAGTTGCAAACCTTGATGCGGTTACAGAGGAGATTATGAGAGAATGGAGCACATACTTTCAAGAAAGAGAACGTGCAAGATTTATGATTAATCAGATCCATAGCACGAAACAAAGAACAGTGCTGATTGATAGATACATAAACGGCTGCACATGGGAGAGAGTAGCTGAATTAGTAGGATGTTCAAGACAGAATATTCATAATCTACATAAACGAGCAATTAAAAACTTTGATGTAATTTACAAAAAGGTTGCTATTATTTGACACTCAATATATGAGATACTGTATGTGGGCATAAACGAGTTGAACACTACTTGCCTCCTTCGGAAAACTACATAAAAGGACTACATCACATTGGATGCATAACACAATATGATGTAGTCCTTTTTATTTGTAGGAGGAAATAATGAAACACAAAAGAATTACCTCACGGAAAACAATACAAGAAGTGCGCTCACAAATATGTGAAGTGTGTGGAAATAGAACAACCATTGAACCACATCATATAAATACACGTGGTAGTGGTGGTGGAGATATTAGAGAGAATCTAATACAACTATGTACACAATGTCATATCAATACTCATAGCGGACAATATCCGACAAAGGAAGATTGTTTAAAGGTAGTAGCTGAACGTGAGGGAATAACATATGATGAAGCGTATGCAATTAATCGTAGAGCAATGGGATATGATGTATGACTAGAATATGTTGTAACAGGAAAAGATGCTTAAATAATAAATATGGAATCTGTACTGCAGATACAATTGAGTATGAGGGAATATGTCAAAGCTATATTACACAGGGTAGCGCAAGAAAAACGCATTGTGGATTATGCAAAAGAACTCATGGTAAGTTAAAGCGTAATAGTAACGCTATATTAAAGTAGAGGTGATGCAATGTTAAAAGCATGTAGTTATTGCGGACGAATACACGAAGGAGAATGTCCAAACAAACCAAAGCGAAACTATCAACAGGAACATAGCAACGCATCAGCAAGTAGAATAAAGGAACGTAAGTTCAGAAGTAGTAGTGAGTGGCAAGACTGTAGAGCAGAAGTATTAGAACGTGATAAGCATCTATGTAGATTGTGTTTACACGAAGATAACTATATTAGTGTAGGCGAACGATTGGACGTGCATCACATTGAACCATTGCATAGTGCATGGAGAAAGAGGACTAAGCATAGCAACCTTATAACATTATGCAAGGCACATCATTATAAAGCAGACCATGGAGAATACAAGGCGGAGTATCTCAAGAAAATAATTAGTACCCCCCCTACAATCAAGAAGTAATTTTGAAAAAAATCGGCAGACCGTACTGCTCACCACAATTTACACAATTTTCCCTAATGGGACATGCGTGCGTGAATATATATTTATTTATATAGCAAGTATTCTATAAAGTCATAGCACAGAGGAAAGGAGGTAGACATATGAGAAAAGCAGTATCAGCAAGGACTACAAAGAAACATCTAACAAAAGCGGAAAAAGAAAAACGTATGGCAGTTGAAAATGCATTTACAGATGATGCGGTGATTGAGCCACCAAGCTATTTAACTAAGACACAGTTAGAGGCTTTCCATTTTATTGTTGATGCATTAAGGCAAGCTAAAGTGTTAAGCAGATTAGATACACAAACAATTATTCAAGCGTGTGTAGCAGTGGATATGCTGAACACATCAAATAAAAAAGTAGCAAGGAAACCAAGCCTTGCCATTGATAGAGAATTTGTAGGCACACAAGAAAAGTTAGTGCGTACATATTTGAAATTGTGCGATGAATTATGCCTATCACCTCAATCACGTGCGAAACTAGGTGTATTAGTTGCTAATCAAAAGGAAGAAGAAACAGATCCTTTACTAAATGTGCTGCAAGGGGGTGGGATGACTGGATAAGAAACATCCTGCTTATAAATACGCAATGGCAGTAGCAGAAGGTAAGGTAAATGCTCCAAAGTTTGTAAAATTACAGGTGAAAGAGTTCCTATCAATCGCAAATAACAAGGATAGTCGCTACAAAATAGATGAAAACAAGGTGCGAACCATTGGCGAATTGCTGAAATTATTGATTATGCCTAAAGGATTAAAGGCTAACGCAACAGTGTATGATGCCATAGCTGGCTTTCAGTGGCTATTTATTATTGCGATTTTGTGTACAGTTGAGCGTGATAATCCAGATAAAAGACGATATGAAAATGCAATATTGGAAATTTGTAGAAAGAACGGCAAAACATTTTTGATTGCGGTTCTTTTTATTTTGCTTTTCTTTATTGAACCTAAGTTTTCTAAGTTCTATTCAGTTGCTCCAGATGGTTCATTATCACGTGAAATCAAAACTGCTATTGAAGAAATATTGCGTAGTAGTCCTGCTATGCTTGGCAAGATGAACGGCAAGGAAAAGTTCAAAATGTTGCGTGATTATATCCATTGCAACATTACAGAGAACAGATACATACCTCTTAACTACTCAACAGGGCGGTTAGATGGCAAGTTGCCTAGTATATTTCTAGTAGATGAAACAGGTGCATTGCCTAATACCTATGCTATTGAGGCCATGAGGTCAGGGCAGTTGACGATATTAAACAAGTTAGGGTTCATCATTTCAACTAAATACCCTACGCTAAACAATCCATTTGAAGATGAAGTGGACTATGCAAAGCGTGTATTAAATGGTGCAGTAGATGATGATAAGGTGTTCGCCTTATTATATGAGCCAGATGATACAAAAGGATGGGCAACGAATGATGAAGTGCTAGAACAAAGCAATCCATTAGCCATTGAAGTAACAGAAATCATGGAAGATTTGAAAGCTAAACGGCAAGTGGCTATTGAGATTGAAAGCAAGCGTGAAAACTTTATCACGAAACACTGCAATATCATATATAGCGGTGCTGGCAGTGAAAGTTTTGTAAACGTTGCTGATTTACAAAAAGGAGCAGTAGATCATATCGACTGGAATGGCCGAGAAGTATTTCTAGGAGTTGACTTGGCCATGACAACAGATAACTGTGCTGTATCAATGGTGGCTTATGACGAGGATGAAGGGCAAGTATTGTTACAATCCGTTGCATTTATTCCAGAAGATAGGATAGATGAGAAATCTAAACTTGAACGCATTCCGTATCGTGATTTTATCAATGCAGGTAACTGTATACCATGTGGCAATCGTACAGTAGATTATGGAGCAATAGAACGTTACATAATGGAGATTGAAAGCAAGTATGGAGTTACAGTAATGGGTATTGGATACGATAGATACAATGCACTATCAACTGCACAAAAATTAGAAGATGCTGGATATACAATGGTTGAAATCAAACAACATTCTAGTGTGTTACATCCTGCTACTAAATGGGTAGCAGAATTAGTAGCAGAAGGCAATTTGTTGTATGACAAAAGCAATAAATTACTAGAAATCAACTTTGAAAACTCACGATGTGTATACGATACAAATATGAACCGCTATGTGAATAAGAAAAAATCACGAGGCAAGGTAGATATGGTAGTAGCTGGCATCAATGCGATGTACCTATTACATCAAAATTACATGTTAAATAGTGCCCTTGATTGGGTAGTACAGATATAGAAAGGGGGTGAAACTTATTGAGTTGGGTTAAAAATCTGTTTGGAACAGAAACACGAGCCGATGAAAATGCATTTATTGATACTGCAGATGAGGTGGATTTAACACTTCCTAGCTACGATGCAACTACAACAGTAACACGGCAACAGGCTTTATCGGTTCCAGCCGTAGCAAGTGCATTGTTTCTTATATCTGGTATTATCGCTGGTATTCCGATTCGCTTATATAAACGAGATGGAAATACCATAACAGAAATCATGGATGATGAACGTACAAAGCTATTGAACATTGAAACAAATTCAATACTAGGTGCGTTTGAGACAAAACAAGCCATGATTAATGATCTAATCCTAGAGGGTTCTTGCTATTGTTACATAGGCAAGAATGGAAATGATGCGGAATCATTGCAGTATTTACCTAAAAATAGGGTTAGCGTACTAGATAATGGCAAGCTAATTGACAGAGTAGTGTATTACTTAGTCGATGGATACTACTATGATAACTTCAATATTATGCGTGCGGTACGAAACTCTAAAGATGGGGTGCGTGGCCGTGGCTTATTGGACGATAACGCAATGCATATATCCAGTATGTATAATGCATTAGTCTATGAAAATGGAGTAATTAGTAAGGGTGTACGCAAAGGATTTCTAAAATCTGAGGGCCGTTTGACGGTAAAAGCCTTAGAGGCACTCAAAAAAGCATGGCGATACATGACATCTAAGCTAGGTCAGAGTGATGTAATCGTACTTAACAAGGGCATTACCTTTGAAAGTGCAGATAGTACCGCCGTAGAAAATCAGCTAAATGAAAGTAAACAAACAAATGCGGACTTAATTTATAAATTGTTTGGGTTTACAGACAAAACATTTACAGATGAGAAAGCATTTAATATTTTTGTTAAAACTACAATTATGCCAATCGTAAATTGCTTTATTCAAGCTATTAATAGAGCAATGTTACTAGAAACAGAGAAAGGCAACTTGTATTTTAGCCTTGATATGAATGATTTGCTTAAGGCGGATATGCTCACGCGCTTTAATGCTTATAAAACAGCATTGGATAGTAACTGGATTAACATTGATGAAATCCGTCAACGTGAAGATTTATCGCCAATGGGCATTGATTTTGTAAGCATGAACTTGGCAAATGTATTCTATTACCCAGAAACTAAAAAGGTTTATACACCAAATACTGGTGTATTGGGTGATTTAACAAATGCAAAAGCAGGGAAAGGGGGTGAGAATAGTGAAGATTGAGGTACGTAATGGTGCAGCAACAATTGAGGGATATGTGAACGTTACAGAACGATTGAGTAAACCAATTCGTGATGTAAGAGGTCAATTCCTTGAAAAAGTAGCTACTGGAGCGTTTAATTCGGCACTTCAACGCAATGATAATGTAGAATTGCGGTTTAATCACCGCCGTAAACTAGGTGATCAACAAGATGGTTCGCTAGAATTGCGTGAAGATAACATTGGATTGTATGCAAAAGCAACTGTATCTGATGCGGAAGTAGTCAAATTAGCGGAAGAAAGAAAGCTAAAAGGGTGGTCTTTTGGTTTTAAAAAACTAGAAGATAGCTGGGATAAACAGGAAAATATGCCTGAAATTCGCACATTAAAAGCTATTGATGTAAGCGAAGTAAGTATTTTAAGCGTAACACCAGCATATATTGCAACATCAATTAGCATGCGTGCTGATGAGGGGGAAGATTTACTAGAATGTAGATCCAATGAAACCGCAACAGGCGTATTAGAATATGATATTGAAGAACGCAAGTCAGAGGAAGAAGAAAAGCCTAATAATCAAAAATATCATGACATTTTAACTAAACTTAATGCATAGCATCCACCATATGTGGGTGCTTTTTTAATGAAAAGAGGATAGCATGAACTTTAAAAAACTTATTGAAAAACGCAATTCTTTGGTTGAACAAATGAACAACCTTGTAAAAGTGGCAGATGAAGAAACTCGTGCCCTTAATGAAGAAGAAACAACAAAATTCGAAGGTCTACAAAAAGAAGTTGCAGACATCGATAAAACATTGAAACTTGCACAAGAAGAACGCAAATTGATTTCCGTAGGTTCTGATGATGAACCATCTGATGCGGTTGATGCAAAAGCAACTGCACAAGCAGAAGAACGTGCGTTTGCTAATTTCTTGCGTACAGGTGAAACATCTTTCTCCGATGTAGAAACACGTTCTGATGTAAACATTTCCAAAGGTGATAACGGCGTAGTGATTCCTTCCACAATCGCAAGCCGTATCATTTCCACAGTAAAAAACATCGCACCAATCATTCAAAATTCTGATTTCTACGATGTAAAAGGTGATTTGGTATTTGCGGTTGAAGATGAATCCACATCTAAAACTACTTGTGCATACGTTGGTGAATTCCAAGAACTTGAATCTACAAGCGGTAAATTCAAATCCGTTACATTGAAAGGCAATGTAGTAGGTGTATTGACTAAAGTATCCAGATCTTTAATCAACAATGCAGGATTTGACATTGTAAACTACGTTGTAACTAAAGTAGCAGAAGCAATCGTTACATTCTTAGAAAACGAAATGCTTAATGGCACTTCTAAAATCGAAGGTATTTTGAACGCTACAAACGCAGTAACGGCTGGTGCAGCAACTGCAATCACTGCTGATGATTTGATTGATTTACAATTTGCAGTACCTCAAGTGTATCGTAGCAATGGTGTATTCATTATGAATCCAGATACTTTCAAAGCGTGTGCAAAATTGAAAGATACAGAAGGTAATTACATTTTGAACAAAGATTTGACTAATGGTTATGGTTATACATTGTTAGGGCGTCCTGTATACGAATCTGATAACATGCCAAAGATTGCAACAGGCAAGAAAGTGGCCGTATTCGCAGACCTTAAAGGCTATGCAACAAAACTTTGTGGAGATAGTTCTGAAATTTCTATTTTAACAGAAAAATTCTATACACAATATGCAGTTGGTGTGGCTGGTTATGTTGAATGTGATGGAAAGATTGTAGATCAACAACGCATTGCAGTATTGAAAATGGCTTAATAGGAGGTAAATTCCTATGAAATATAAGGCATTAGTAAGTTTTAGTGGGGCGGTTACCGCCTCTCTAAACCAAATCATTGAGATTAATGACGAAGAAATTGCCAATGACTTATTGAACGCTGGCTATATTACAGTCATAAAAGACAGTAAAAAGACAGTAAAAGACAGTAAAAAGACAGAAGAAGAGGTGTAGAGGATGAAAGTTAGTGAATTAACAAAAGAAATAGTAGCTAACTATATCCGTGTTGAAATCACAACGCTTACAACTCCAATTCTTGACTTAGTACTACATGCAGCAATTACATATTGTGCTACCTATACAGGGTTAGAGCCTAAAGATTTAGATGAGTATGATGATATGGCACTTGCAGTATTGGCATTGTGCGGTGAATTCTACGATAACCGCACATATACTGCAGTAGAGAACGCAATAGTGAACCCTACAACACAAGCCATATTAGATAAGTACTCTATGAATTTGATGGAGGGGTATCAACATGTATCGCAAGGGTAGACTAAGCACACTACTGCAACATGAGGCAGAAATACATGCTAATAGAAAAGCCACAGATATGAATGAACTAGGGCAGTTTCCAATTGTGGATACTGTAATAGGTAATTTGTATTGTGGTGTAATACCACAGACAGGCACACTATTGAGCGGTAGAGTAGCCGATACCACACTAGCCAGAACAACCCATAAAATCGTATGCAGGTACAGAGATGATATAACTCCAGATATGTGGTTAATCATTGAAGGACAACGATATGACATTTTGTATGTTATGGATCCGTATCTTAATAAAGAGCGGTTAGAGATATTCACAGAGGTAGTTATCTGATGAGTGTTGATATTAAGACGGAAGGGCTTAGTGAGTTTTCAAAAGAACTCATGGATTTAGCAAATAAGAAATTTCCAAAGGATACGAAGAATTTCCTTCAACGTGCAGGAAATAAATTCAAATCCAAGGCAAAAGAAAACTATAAAAAAGGTACTACGCAAGGCACAAAGAACCTCATTAAAGGTTTAAAACGTGATAGAGCGTATAAGTACGGCCATGATGAATGGCAAGTGCGTGTTAAAAATACCGCACCTCATGCATGGTTAGTTGAGCATGGTCATGTTATGTTGGGGCATAAAGACCAAGGCAAGCCTAAATTAATAGTTGCTAATACTGGAGAGGCTTTTGTACGTGGTAAAAATATCATGGGTAAGACAACTAAAGAATTTCCGTCAGAGTATCAATCCATGGCAGAAGAATTTATAGACAAAATGTTAGATGAAAAGGGGTTAGGCTAGTGGTTACTGCAGTAGACATTATCAAAACATTGACAGTGCGATGCCGTGAACTACTGGGATGTGATGTAAATGATAGAGATATATCAGAGGGGTTTGAAAGGCCGTCATTCTTTATTGAAATCGTAGACTTCAAGAATGAAGATATTGGGGAATTGTTAAGGGGAGATACTCTTAACATCTATATCTACTATTTCAATGAAAAACGGCTAACAGGTTATTTAGACTTGCTGAAAGCTAGGGAAAGCATACGTGAATTATTGGCAACTCCATTGCAGATAGTTGACGGATATAGTCTTACTGCTGATGAGATAGTAGAAACTATCAATAAAGCAGATATGACATACATCACAAACTTTGATGTAACAATTTATCAACCAAGACCAGAGGCAGATGCACCTTACATGGAAGAATTGGCAATCAATGGACAGCAACAGTCCAGCGAAGAAAATCAATAATAGCACTCACACAGCGTGGGTGCTTTTTTAATGCAAAGAAAAGAGGTAAAACATGGCGATTGGCTTACCAAATATTGATATTGTCTTTTTACAAAAGGCAGTATCCGCAGTATTGCGTTCTGAACGTGGTACCGCAGTAGTCATCTTGAAAGATGATACACAACCTACTGCAGGTTATGACATCTACAAATTCGAGGCTGACATCACAAAGAAAAAATTCACAGAAGAAAATGTGAAATTATTGAAACGTTGTTTCTATGTCAACGTAAACAAATTAGTAGTAGTACACGTTCCAACATCTACAACAGAGTTTGCAGATGTAAAAGCGGTACTAGATAAAGTGAAATACAACTGGGCATGTACAGTTGAAAAGGATTGGCAAACAGAATTAGTATCTTACACTAAGAGCCGTAACGTATTATCTAAAGGCCGTAAGGTAAAATGCGTAGTTGCTAATGTAACAGTAGCCGATGATAAGCATATCGTTAATATGAAAGGCGATTATGTGCATGAGGCTGATGCGGATGCAACTACAACTGTTAAAATGACGGACTATTTACCACGTGTGGTATCCATTTTAGCGAACTTACCAATGAATAGAAGTATCACATACTACGAATTGGAAGATTTGGATTATGTAGATAACTCTTTCATCACAAATGAAAAGGATGCTAACAAATGGACTGATGAAGGCTGGTTACTCCTTATCAATGACGATGAAGATGCAGTGGTACGTGTGGGCCGTGGTGTAAATACATTAACTACATTTACATCTACTGACACAGAAGATATGCGTAAAATCATCATTGTTGAATCTATGGACTTAATGATGGAAGATTTGTACTCTACATTCAAAAAATACTATGTGGGCAAATACAAGAACCATTTGGACAACCAATATCTATTTATTTCTTCCGTAAACTCTTACTTCCGTTCCTTAACTAAAGTAGTTAATGGTGAAATTCTAGATCCAGAGTATGACAATCATGCTTATATTGATGTAGAAAATCAACGTGAGGCTTGGTTAAGCGTAGGTAAATTAGAGGCAGAAGATTGGGATGAAGATAAAGTAAAGAAAATGTCTTTCAAATCCACTGTATATCTTGCTGCTAAAATCAAAATTCTTGATGCTATGGAAGATTTATCCTTCCAAATTACGATGGAATAGGAGGTAAATTATGGCAAACAATAAAGAAATCCATAATCAAATCTTGCGTGGCCAGTTTGGTAAAGTGTGGATTGATGGCGAACTATACGCTAATGTTAAGTCTTTTGAGGCTAAAATCTCGCTTAAATACGAGGCCGTAGACATCAACGGAGAAATGGGTGTACATCAACGCTTGGTAGGGTTTGAAGGTGCAGGTACTTTGGTATTGCACAAAATTGATAGCCGTGTAGCGCAAAAGATTGCAGGTAAAATCAAAAATGGTAGTGTGCCAGATATTAAGATTGTATCTAAATTAACAGATCCTGATGTTAATGGTGCAGAACGTATCGAATTAACTGGTGTTACTTTGGATGAGTTGGCCCATGGATTTGAAAATAAAAAGGTTCAAGAAGAATCTTATCCATTCAAATTTGCTGATTACAACTACTTAGACTTGATTCTTTAATAAATAGGGCGGTGCTAATGCATCGCCTTTCCTTTTATAGTGAGGAGGATAATAAATGGCTAAATTACAACTAGAAGATTTACTCAACAGAAAAATGCAAGAAGGGTTTCAATCCAAAGACGTATACGTTAAAGGGTTAGGCGGTGAATTAACTGTAATTCATCAACCACTACCTACAGTGTTGCGCATTATGGATGAAATCAAACAGGATGCTACGCTATCCACGGTGATGGATGCGATGGTACAACTTATCTATGCATGCGTGCCTTTGTTTAAAAGCAAGGAATTACAAGATAAATATGAGTGTGCAGAGCCTACAGATGTGGTTTATAAAGTCCTCAATGATAGCGTTGAAGATATTAGTGCATTAGGCGAATCAATCTTGGCAATGTATGGAATTACTAATCCAGTTGACGAAATAAAAAAGTAATAGAGGCGGACGAGGAACTATCTATGTTCCGCTATTACATGAATAAGGGCCATACATTATCCTCGTTACTTGATTTAGATCTAGTAGAAAAAACATTCTATTTAGCATGTTTCAAACTAGATATGGAAGATGTAGAAAGGAGCAAGCATGGCTAAAAGTATTAACGTACTATTGAGCCTTAAAGACCAATTCACCGCTCCAATGAAAAAGGTTGGTGATACAACAAAAGATACAGAACGCAAAATGACGGCCATGAAAAATAAATTAAGTAATTTCGGTAGTGGAATCAACAATAAATTCATGGGTATTGCTGGCAGTATCACTAAAATGGGATTAGCTATGACTGGCCTTAGTGCATTTGCTGGTGTAGGTGCTATTGTTGAATATGGGAAAAAAGCCCTTGATGTGGCCAAACAGGCGGAATTATCTCAAACATTATTGCGTAATAGCTTGGCCAATAACAATTCATTGTATGATAAGTCAACACAAGCACTTGATGCGGCACAAAAGCAACTCAATGATTATGCTGCAAAATGGGGTAAAGTTGGTGTAATTTCCGCTGGTACTATTCGTGCTGGGTATCAAGAACTTAATAAATGGAATGTGCCTGTAGATAAAGTAGACGGCCTTTCAGAGGCACTAACAAATCTAGTAGCAGGTAAATTTGGTATCAATGCAACGGCAGAAGATGCACAGGTGGCATCGCAAGCAATTGGGCGTGCGTTCAATGGTGATGTGGCAGGCTTAACCAAGATGAAGATACCTCTTACAGAGGCACAAAAGGAAATCATAAAGAATGGTACAGAGGCAGAGAAGTTAGCTGCAATTAATGAAGTAGTTAATAGTACATTCTCTAAGCAGAATGAAATATTAGCTAACACTCCAGATGGTCAACTCAAAAGGATGAAGAACCAACAGGCAGCATTAATGGCAACTATTGGTAAATCATTATTGCCGATGCAAAAAGCATTTATAGATTTAGCTAGTACAATCATGCCAATCATTGCACCTGTAATACAGGATATATTTGGACTGTTTAGCGGTGCATTTACTTATATTGCACAAGTGGTAAACGATAATAAGGAAAGTATCCAAGAAAATCTAACCAGTGCAATGAGCGTTGTTAAAAGCGTTATATCTGGACTAGGTGATGTGATTAAGTGGTGTACTCAAAATCTAGGATTCTTATTGCCTGTTATTAAGGCCGTAGCAGTAGGATTTGTTGCATTTAATGTAATTGGTAAAGTAATTCCATTAATTAGTTCAATAGCAGGCGCATTCACAACAGTCATTAGAGTAGTGCGGATTTTAAATATGCTCATGTTAGCTAATCCTATGTTATTTGCTATATATGCAATCATCACAGCATTAGCATTGTTAATTTATAACTGGGATACAGTAAAAGAAGTAGCGTTATCCGTGTGGGATGCAATTTCAACATATGCATCTGAACTATGGGAGAGCATTGTAAGTGGATGCATGGAGTTTGTTAATAGCGTTATTGCTTTAGTTACAGAACTATATAACGGATTCATGACAATCATTGCACCAATATTGGACGATGTAACACAGATATTTAGTGGCATTATTGATTTCATTACAGGCGTATTTACAGGCAACTGGGATATGGCTTTCAATGGTCTTGTAAAAATCTTTACTGGCTATTTCGATATTATTAAATCAGTGGCAGAAGGTGTACTTGGTTGGGTACAAGATAAGTTGCAATGGGCTGGCGAAAAAATCGATGCCATTAAAGAGGGCGGTCAATGGTTATATAACAAAACAGTTGGCCGTGTATTTGATGGAGACCATAATAACGCAACAGGTACAGAGTATTGGAAAGGTGGAGCGACCTACGTTAATGAAAATCAGCGTGGTGAAATTATCAATCTACCAAATGGATCGCAAATTATTCCACATGATGAAAGCATGCGCCAATTAGCCAATAACAGAGGCAATGTTACTGTTAATGTTACAGTACAAGGCAATGTAATTGGAAATGAAGAATTCATGGATGCATGTGGCAATCACATTACGGATAAAATTATGTTAGCAATGGGCAACATGTAGGGGGTGTAATGTGAGATTTCAAGACAGTGCAAAGAAGGTCATGCAGCAACGCATACAATATAAGCAAGCTGAATTGCAAAAAATGGCAATTACACGTGCTACAAGATATGCTGATAAGCTATCACATGGATTAGTGGGGAAAGTATTAGATTATTTAGACAAGAAACCAACTACAGACATAGTATTTCATTCTGAATTGACAGATGAGTACATCACATTGCCTGTAGTACCTAATCCATTACCAACAATAAATGAGCCACAAAAGAATGAAACTTTCAACGGATTAAGAGGAGATATTAAGTTAATAGGGCCGTTAGGCCTTAGAACATTAAGCCTTGATAATATTCTCTTACCTGTAGGAAAAGATTACTCATTCATTCGTGGTAATGGTACAGATGGACTACAATGCTTACAATTCTTTCAAGCACAACGGCAAACAAAGGCCGTGATGCGGATATGTATTATTCAATCTGATGGAAATGAAATACTAAATATGCCATGTGTGGTTAACGATCTATCATACACATGGGATAAGGTAGGCGATATTAAAGCGACTATTGGTATTGAAGAGTACGTATACACAAATACATCCACTCAAACACAATCAGATACAGGCGGTGAAAATAAAGAGGCTAGTAAAGGCACTGCTACATCAAGTACAGGAGGGAAGAAATGAAACTCCAATATACCAACGTAACAAAAGATAAAGATGGTAAGGATGTTACAGAAACACGTGAAATTACAGCCTACACAAACAACTATGAAAGGTCAGATGGCATTGATACGCTAGGACAAGAGTTTTCTTTTGATTTAGCAGACAATCCATTTGACTTTAATATGATGGGTACACGCCTAGCGATTGGAGGCAAGATAGAGTTTAGTAATCAAGTAAGCAATAACAATAAGAGTGCTACTACAACACTAAACGAAGAGCCAAAGGAAGAAGTAGTCTTTCAAGGTATCATCGTAAGTGAAAAACAGAGTGGCGCTAATAAATACACGTATACTTGCTTTGATTACTGCTTTTATCTCAATAAATCAGAGATTGAAATACAATTCAATGGAGTAAGTGGGTTAGAGGCAATCAAGAAGGTATGTAAAGAAAATGATGTACCACTTGGGAATGTGGACGACATTAAGACTAAAATTAAGAAAATCTATCAAGGTCAACCTGTATCGGATGTAATTAAAGACATCATCAAACAGGCTACCGAAGAAACAGGATATAAATACCGCCTAGAATACAGGGAAGGTAAAATCCATGTGGAAGATTATAAAGATTTGGTACTTGATAAGGTCATAACTCAACCAATCAACAATTACTCAAGAGATTTGAGCATGGAAGATATGCGTAATAGTATCGTGGCAATTTCTAGCAAGGAAAAGAGCAAGTCTGTAAAATCGACTATTCAAGATGATGAAAGCATCAAGAAATATGGTTTGATTAAGAAAATCATAAAGGTAGACGATAAGAAACAGGCACAAACCGCACAGATTGCGAAGAAAACCATTCAAGATAGCAATAAGATTAAGGAAAAGCTAAGTCTTACGCTATTAGGTGATGATACTGTACGCAGTGGCCGTGTAATTATCATTAATGATTACACAGTAGATATTCACGATAAATTCTTAGTTACTAATTGCAAACATAATTACGGAGTAAATCATACAATGACATTAGATCTAAAACGTGTAGAGGCTGAACTAGACACAAGTAAATATAAAACAAGCACTACTACAACTGTTACACCTAATGCAACGAATAGTACGGCTAATGCTACACAAGTAGATGCAGGTATGAACGCATTGAACGGCTATGAAAGTGTATATCGTGATAATGGATGTGTTGATGTAGCAGTAAAAGCTGGCTCATATTATAGTCCATTCTTGAAACAACAGGCGGATATTGGAACGGCTGATGTAGATACTCTTGTAAATAATGCACAAAATGCAGGATACAAGGTAGAAACATTTAATGGATACGCTAATAAAGGAGATATTCTTGTATATGGCGATAATCAACACGTTGTAATTTCAGATGGTGCAGGTGGATGCTTTGGCAATAGTACAAGTGCTGGCCACGCTAAATTTTATCCAGATGCAAATTATGCTTGGCATAATGGCGAAGCACCGACTAAGGTTATTAAGATGTCATAGGTGGTGAGAATATGGAAGAATGGCATAGTAGAATGGCATCTGAATTCAAAAATAGGACTAATCCTGTACGAATAGGGGCTGTATTAGGTGAGGTAATTAGCACATCACCATGGGAAGTAGCAATTAAAGACGGAAAGTTTAAAATCAATGCATCCAATGGATACGTGTGTTTTCAATTAATACATCACATTACAACGTATTCATACAGACATAGTGGTACTATTGCTCATAAAGATTGCCCTGGTAGTCCTCCATATAGTGCACAGGGTAGCGGAAAGATAGTACTAGATGAACTATGGAAACCAGGGGATAAAGTATTAGTCATTCCAGATGAAAATGAGCAACATTTCTTTATCGTGGATATAGTTAAGGAAGGTGTGTAATGTTTCCAAAGGACTATAACTTTACTAACTCTATCCAATCTACGGCCACAGTTACCAATGCACAACATAAGGTAGGCCGTTCATTCGCTTTTGATTACAAGACACATAGATTTGTATTCAAAGACGGAAGAAATGTAGAAGATACACAGATAGAGGCAATAAAGCAATGGATAGAGTTATTTATCCGAACTGAAATGAAAAAATATATGATCTATACCGATAGCTTTGGTTTAGACTTACGAAAGCTATTAGGCTATAGATTGCCTAGGTCATACAAAGTGGCAGAAATTAAGCGGCGTATAACAGAAGGCATTATGAACAAGGTACCATGCGTGGTGATTGTCAAAGATTGGCAATTCAACGCTGGTATCTTTTATTTTACAGTCGTAACGAATACAGGAGAGGAGGTAAAGATAGATTATGAACTCGAATTATAGTGTGGATAACATTCATAATACGATGCTTGAACACATTGATGATAGCTATCAAAAGACCGAAGGCTTTCCTACATATGACCTCACGAGGGGCGAGGCATTCGCTATTCTTGAACTTTGGAAAAAAGCAGAAGAAATCGAATGGAAACAGAATGTTGATAACTTAACAGGGGATGAATTAACTCGTGTATGCTTTCAACGTAAAGGCACGCAACGTAAATTAGCCACTAAGGCAGTATGTGATTTGCGTATAGTTGACGGAACAGGAACTATCCATGTAGGTGATTTATTCGAAAGCGAAACTGGAATTCAATATGAAAGCCTTGAAACAAAGGATGTAGAAAAGAATTCAGTTATCAAAATTAGATGCATGCAAGCTGGTAGCGTTGGCAATGTTCCTAAAGGCACAATCACGCAGATGCCTATTACTATTGCTGGTATCAACAATGTAATCAATGATGATGCGGCAATCAATGGCGAAGATGAAGAAACTGATGATGATTTACGTGAACGCTACTATGAGGAACTACGAGAACCAGCAACGAGCGGTAACGATTACCACTATAAACAGTGGGCGAAAGAAGTCGAAGGTGTTGGTGAGGCTCATGTTATAGGGTTATGGAATGGTAACAATACAGTTAAAGTTATCATCATTAATTCTGATAGAAAGCCTGCTGATAGTGATTTAGTTAAGCGTGTACAAGATTATATAGACCCAGATAGTAAAGGTATCGGAGCAGGGCAAGCACCAATAGGGGCACATTGCACAGTAGTCAGTGCTACGAATGTACCAATTAATGTAGAAGTAACTGGTGTGAAACATATCAGTACTGCTACGAAATCAACTATTACGGCTGATATAACTGATGCGGTTACTAAATATCTAAAACGAATTGCTTTCAAGCAAGATTATGTTTCAGTCGCACAAATTGCCAATATCATAATCGATAGTGCTGGAGTAACTGACTATGCAAGCGTTACAGTCAATGGTCAAACTACAAAGATTGATTTAACAGTAGAACAAGTTGCTACATTAGGCACAGTTAGTGTGGTTCTAAATGAATAAGATTCAATTCAAAGAGTACGCATTAAAGGCTATCAACAAAATGTATCGCAATGATCCATGGGTTCGTGAGTTATATCAATCAGCAGGGGTACAACTGCAAGATATTGATGTGTTGCTTGATGAACTATTAGACAATGGGTTCTTTGATACAGTCAGTGAACGTGGCTTGCGTTTATATGAAAAAGACTTAGGTATAGTAGCTAAAGGTTCAATTGAACAACGCAGAAACATTGTACAAATGCTATGGAACAATAGCGGTAAATGTACATTAGAGAAAATAAAAGCAATCATTAAGACATTCGTATTAGATGATGTGGATGTTAAATTTGAGGACGGCTTACTAAAAATAGAATTCTATGATTCCTCATTTGTGTATGCAGTCAATCAAATTAGAGAAAATTTAACGATTGTGAAACCATCGCACATAGGTATATCAATTGCTGATGTACATAACGTAGGTGAGCAGGTGTATGCTGCAGTATATGTTACAACAAGTAGCATTGTTAATATTGAGCCAGATATAGGAATTGATACACAAATGGATATTGCAAATCTATATGCTGCAGTTGTAGTTGAAAGAAAACATGTAACTACTGTAATTAATAGTTAAGGAGGATATATGCCAGACGTATATAACAGAAATAGTGTTACAAAAAAAGGATATAACTTACTAGCTGAAAGCATCGCAACAAAGAAACCAATCACATTTACTAAAGTTGTAGTTGGTGATGGAGATGATACTGGGCTAGATATTAATACAATGACAGGGGTAGTTTCACCAAAGATGGAGTTACCAATCGGAAATGGTGAAAAAGGCGGAGATGGAGAATATGTAATTCAAGCGGTATTGTCAAATAAGACACTTGAACATTCATTTTTTCCAAAAGAAGTAGGCTTGTTCGCAAAATGCGGTGATGGGGAAGAGGTTTTATACTCGTATTCTAATGGTGGTAATAATGTAGGGTTAATGCCAGATAAGAACACACCTATTAATGCTGAAATTTATAACATTAGAACAAAGATTGGAAATGCAACAAACATTACATTTGTAGCAAGTGATGATACATATGTAACAAAAGGTGAGTTGACTAAGCATAACGCTGATGCAAATGCACATGACAATCGTTTTAATGCTATTATTCGACAAGTAAATAACATGATTACTAGCGTAGATAATAGCGATTCATTAGCAAAAGCACCTACTTTACAATTGGTAAAAACGCTTTTAAGTAGCCTGAATATCAAAAACGCAACCGATGTAGTAAATGCCTTGGAAAGTGAGAAATCAACAGGCCTTGGGATTAGATATGATTTCAGTAATGTAAATGCGTGGTATATCTGTTTGGGCAAGCTGTTTGGGAATTTAATTATCCAAGGGGGAAAAGTAAATATTACTGTAGGGCGTAATATTTACAATGATGATACCGTATACCCTATTGCATTTAATAATCTCCCCTCAGTTAATATTATTAATATTGCTGATACATTAGACCAAGATGGTTGGGTAACTAGCGCAATTAAATCTATCACAAATTTAAAATTCACCTATATGACTGCACAAAATAGTGTAACTGGCATTAGTTGGATTGCTATTGGTAATTAACCAAGGGGGAAGAAAATTAAATTTAACCATCTATGATGGTAGAAAATATGATGTTCAATTTCCTATTTCTTATGCAAAAGAATGTATTGGCGTATTACAGACATTAGAATGGCCTATTGCTATTGGTGGTGCATCAGTTGCTTACACCGATAAAAGAACTACTACTGGTTATACAATCGTTGCTGATGCATCTAGTGCAGCATATAATAGTGATTTATTTTATGTTGCGTTCGGAATTTAGCCAAGGGACATATGATTTACATGTTCAGCCGAATGATATATGGACATATCCATTATCTATAACAAAATGTTTAACAATTCAAGTTACAGACCAAGGAACTGGTAGAGCAACATTTAGTGTAGATCATATCGATAATACAAAAGCAAGAGTATTTGGTGCTGGTGGTAGAATACCTAGAATATTTATGATTGGTACTGTCTAAATACCCAAGGGGGAAAATTTGCCCCTGAAATTGCATCTATAACATTTCCCATTCGTTTTAACGAAGTACTGGCAGTACTTCCTATGATGCTAGATGAGCCAACTCCATGGAATGAGATGATGATTAGACCAAAGGCGATCACGGCGAGCACGTTTAAAATGGTAAGTGGTAGTAATAACACTAACTATCCTAAGTCTCGTAATAATGGTTGTTGGATTGCTGTTGGTATTTAATCACCAAGGGGGAAATGATTCTAATGAATTTTACGATTCAACAACATTAACGCTAAAACGTAGTATCAATTACCCCATTAGCTTTCATGAGAAATCTATTTATGCAAATGCGTTTTCTGTTTCAAATCTTAATGATCCGTGGTTCGTATTTTCTACCATAAATTACTCCACTATTACAAAGACAGGATTCGATGTTATTACACAAGAATTCGGTTCTCACGTGCAAAAGCAGCGTATTTCGTATATAGCTGTTGGTGTCTAAATACCAATAACGATATACCTCATTTTAATCAATTCTCTATTGTTGGAATTCTCACTAATTCCTGCTATAAATCCTGTTGATGTAATCTGACTATCACTAATCCCAATCCGTGATAAATGGCTCATATCTACTTTATTAATTGCATATGGATGTACATATAATGGCTTATATTTAAACGCTATTGGAAAAGTAAACTGCTCTTGCCTTTGTTGACTTCCTATATCGTAATAGGACTGTGTATCGCTATCATTTCCCCCTTGGTCATTTAAGCATTTCAATGGCCTTGCGTAACTGTCTAAGTGATTTATGAGTGTAAACGCCATCAGTAACATTAGATGAAGCATGGCCTAATAATAATCGTTTAGCATTATAGTTAGCACCTACATCATCTAATCTAGTAGCGAATGAATGACGGCAATCATGTGGAGTGTGTTGGGAATTAATGGCATTCATTGTGGATTTAAAAGTATGAGAAAGAGAAACATAATTCCGTTCCTCTATGACCCATTTATTAGATAGTCGATGTTCAATAAATGGCCATATGCGATGATGGATGGGAATGATGCGGATTCCTGCTTTAGTTTTGCTTGATGTAACTTTTAAATATCGTTGTTTTCGATTAATATCTGTACTTTTTAGATTAATTAATTCACTGGCACGCATTCCAGTGTATAAGAGCATTAAAGGCAATTCCGCATTGATATTCCATAAGCGGTTAATTTGATTAGTGGTGAATACTTTGCGTGGGCGTTTAGGGATATTGTGGCCAATATTCAAATATTGGCTATATGATTTGGAACACCAGTCATTAATAATTGCAAAAGAATATAGTTGATTGAGCAAAGAGCGAACTTTCTTACATGAGGAATAGGAAAGTCCGCTCTTTAGCATATCCGATATTATATTTTGCAACTCCATATATGTGATTTCGTTGATAGGGCGGTGAGATATAGATGATACATGATGGTATGCACATTCATATCCTTTCATGGTATGTGGTGAAACATTTAACGAATGCAACTCTAACCATGAATGATATACATCGTTTAACGTATGAGCATTGTTTAATGCCTCCTTAGCCTCATTATAAGAGGAATAATAACCAACAACTTTATACGCAACATAGGGGCGTTCATGAGCCCCTTTTAATTTCTCAATTAATTTCATTTCTACCTCCAAGAAAGGATAAAAGTATGAACTATGTATTTGTATTAAATGAGCATGGTGTTCGCCAAACCTCCTACGTTGTAGGTGTTCATGCGGATACTCTTGAAGAAACAGAACAATTAGCAAAACAAACATACCCATCTGCTAACATCGTAACAGGGGATAGTGAAATGCAGACCCAATTCACAAATGGCAAAGCATATGTAAATGGTTTATTCGTTGATATTCCTGTAACAGTATATGAACCGACAAAAGCGGAACGTATTGCACAAATCCGTAAGTATTATGACGAACGATTTGCAACGCTAGACCAAGTATTACTACGCAGACGGTTGGCTAATGTGCCATATGATGATTTACAAGAACAATTTAAGAAACTCAATGACGAAATGGTAGCTAAGATCAAGGAGGTCAAATAATGGATAACTACGAAATCAAATCTGATGTACCAGTGATGCACTTTTGTGAATACTGTTGGGCGACTTTGAACGAAGACGGTACATGTCCAACAGAAGGATGTGTGCACAATGATTTAATGGCTTTAGATGAAGAACCATAAGGGCATGGGGGGAGTGAATGGATATTCTTAATGATATTTTAATCATGCTCATAAGTGGGGTATCGCATGAACATTTAGTTAGTATGGGAGTAGTGATTATACTAACTACTACATTGTTATTCGTGGACACTATACAACGAATTGCTGCAGAAGTATTGCGGTATAACAAGGATAATCACAGGCCTAATAATCCTATTACATTACTAACAACGCTAACCTGGTATGGTTGGGGAAAAGGTCAGTATGTTGATAAAGCCACAGGCAAACGGCGTAGATATTTAATGAGTGAGCGCCTTAGAGGTGATTTATTAAAGAAACTATGCATACAATATCCAGCATGGATGATACTATCCATTGTATTTATTTCATTACCTGATATTCCTATTCCAAATACCGATTTATTCTTAGACCATATATTCTCTTATGCATTTATGCTGATACCATTCTTCGCAGAGTGTTGGTCGATTATAGAAAACCTACGTGAAATGGTTGAAGATGACCTAATCGACATCGGTAAGATATTTCAATATACGATTGAAATTATAAAAGCATGGAGGGGTAATGGATAAGTTCGCTATCATTAATCGAATCAAAAAATCATATCAATCTGTAAGGGTGGCCAACATTCACCCTACAGGGGTTCTTGCTACAAGGGTACTAGTACTAACAATGCTAGTACCTATTTTGTTAGTAGTGGTTGAGTACATTATGGTATTTATTCAAGGGTATGTTTCTGATGATATGAACAAACTGATTAATGTAGGGATTAATATTATAGATCATATCTTCATTCCGTCAGTATTAACTGCATTAGTTGGTTTTCTTGCCTTGTGGATTGATAAAGACGGAAACGGAATACCAGATAAATTAGAAGAACAGCCTAAATTACCACCACTACCTAACATGACAGAAAGGAGTGATAAGAATGAAAAAAGGGTTTGATATTTCAGCGTGGCAAGAGGACGAAAACGGAACACCTTATTATGATGAGTACCGTATGCAACAAGCCAAAGAAGAAGGCCATGAATTTGTAATCATTAAATTAGGTGAAAACTATAACGTTGATGAATTCTTTGAGCAACATATAACTGCAGCATTAAATGCAGGCCTCGAAGTTGGTGTATATTATTTTAGCCATGCATATGATGAGGCAACCGCAGTACAAGAGGCGGAATGGGTGATTAACACACTCAATAGCTATGGATATACTGATTACCATTTGCAAGCTGGTATTTGGTATGACTATGAAGAGCATCGCCAATTACGTAATATGATTAATGCAGGAGCATTAACAAGCCAAGGAATGACGAATTGTATTAGTCGGTTTGTAAATACATTATGGAGTGCTGGATTTCAAAATGTAGGTGTATATAGCGGATATTCTATATTGTGGGATGAAACATATGCATATAGTCAAATGCCTAGCGTTCCTGTATGGTGTGCACAATATGATTCACAATGTGATTATCCAAATATCAGAATATGGCAATATAGCGATTGCGGAATGGTAGCTGGCAAAGAAGTCGATGTCAACTACATGTATGACTAGGGGGAAGTATGAATGACAAAATCAAAAACTTTATTCACGCTCATTACATCTCTGTTCCT
>OKWX01000165.1_pt1 | contig 31714 bp, 27 predicted proteins | sample 1607241 | NCBI WGS metagenome assembly OKWX01 (sample SAMN07501071, study PRJEB24779) | human gut metagenome | isolation source: stool | host: human infant | place: USA: Pittsburgh, PA
TATTTCTTTATTTACTACCACCCTATGCAACCGCTTTTGCTTCAACAGCCATTACGGTTATCCCTAGCTTTCGCAGATGGTTAATAACCTCAGGATTGTCTTCGTAAAAGCATAGTTCCTCTGGTTCACAGTCAAAGAGCACACAGAAATCTTGCACCGCATGGGATATATCGTTCTCTGTTTTATTGCTAAAGCGTATCGCCCTATAATCAGTAACCATATGGTGTCTTAGTAACATGCGGATCCGTTCAGGATTAGCCGCTGTCCATAAGGCACAACGTTCACTTCCATACGTGCTGAGCACACGAGCTACAGAGTCATTTAACTGAGACATATCCAAGTGGCTTTCTACATACGCTTGTTTTAGGGTAGCCATATGAACTAAGTCATACTCTGACAGCTGGGGATACCATTCCTGTACGATTTCACGGGTAATACGTGGCACGACCTTACGAGGTTCTAATGCCATATATGCCAAAGCGTGTACATAACCAGCTGTATTTAATTTGTCGGTAAAAACCAATGTATTATCTACATCTACAATGTGAAACATAAGAACCTCCTTTAGTCATCTATATCAAAATAGTTTTTGCTGCGCCTCTAGCGCTGGATTTACAAGGCTTGCCAGGTCTTCCACCGTTACCGATATAAACCCTGCTGCACCTATCCCAGTTGGATTTGTCACCAATTGCCGCGCTTTTTGTTGTGAAAGCAAGCTACGGTTCAGTTTCATTTCTAACACTTCGCTATCTGTCGTTTCATCATACATAGCACAAGCAAGATGTCCGTAAGAATGTGCTTTTCCCATAGCATGACGGGACCCACTATCTCCATCACGGCCTTCATAGCTTGCGATGAGTAGCACAGCCTTGGCAAATAATGCTTGCAACCGATTTCGCTCCACATAGCGGTTAATAGCTTCATGACGACTGCGAGGACCATTGTAATATTCAGAAATAACAAGGCCACCTTCCTCTACAATTCGATGAGCCATCTCTCGATGGGCTGCCGGCGAAATCGCATCTAATGGTGAAGGCAAGATAGCAATTGTTTTTCCACCACAATCCATGCAAACCGTATGCCCAATAGCATCGCAACCTTTTGCAAGGCCACTCACGATATGCTGACCGCGCTGTACTAATTGCTCAACAATCTTGCTTTCACGAGCAATTATGTCCTCATTCGGCGTTGTATAACCAATGACCGCCACATTACGATTTAAGTCGCTCAACAGAGACAAGTCACCCTTGTAAAACAAGAGATAGGGACGATCGCCCTTAGGGGCGCTTTCATTAATAACAGGAAAATCCGCATCAAAGCAGCATACCGCACCGTCCATCCAGTCCATGTCATCTACCGCAACGGATAGTTCATGCACTACATCATCGATGTTGGGAATGTCACTCATCATAGCGAGGAATTCATCCTCTGTTTTCCACGTATCGTGAAAGCTCTTTCTCGTTGTAATGCGACTCGTCGTATTATGGACGGCCCAGATTTTTAAAGCTATCGGTGAAATGTTCATATTATGCCCCTTTTCTATAAGAAGAACGACGGTAGGTATATGCTACAGCGTAGAATACAACACGAGCTGCGCCCGCATCATACAACGCTTGAATACAATCCTCATCAATATTCACTGTTTTCGTATAAATATCATCAATTAAAATAACAGTTTTGCCTCGAACTGCGTTGCTATCAATATGACAAGTGTCATTCGTAATCCCTACATAGGGCTCGCTACCGCAATTATCAAAGCCTGGTAAAAATTTATGAATATGTGTTGTCTTCGTATCTGTATGCCGCGTAATACATCCAATGCCATCAGTGATACCTGCGTATCCGTTGGCCTGTAGTATTTTGACACACTCTTGCACCGCATCGCGGAAGCCTAACTGATTAGGTGACATAAAAGCTTTAGATCTTGGTACAACGGCAATCACCGCCTCCTCAAGGCCTTCCGCTTTCATAATATCGGGAATATCCCTTCTCACTCTATCATACACTTCCTGACGGGCAGATTTTAGGACACTAGGACAATAATTATTCAATGTATTTTTTAAGGTATTAAGAAAATCAGGATTTCCCGGCTCACGATAGCGTAAATACAAGTCACGGTAATAACCAACACAATCACGAGATAAGTATTCATTGCTAGATAAAGTAAAAGGTCTAACTAACTGTTCCATAAGAACCTCCATGTGTACAAACTACATATAACAAAACTTCAAACACTGTTAAACCTGAGGGACGGCCATCAATAAATTTCAAGCCGTCAAAGACGGACTTCATACCTAAGGGAGGCATAATGTGTGTAGAGAGGAGAAAATTTTATTTAAAAAGGAGAATTATCATTATCATAGAAAGGAGGTAAAATGACTACTCGATGTTTCGCCCCTCAGGCTCAACTTGTGTGTTCATTATACGGATTAAACGAAAATGGAGATAATCAAAAAAACTAGGAACAAAAAAGAGGCCTCAAAGCCATCTATAACAGATGCCTTTGAGACCTCTTTGATTGATAGTAACTATATTTTAACTCCGATTGAGTTCAGTTGTATTAGCTATAAACTCTATTTATTTTGTAATGTCACACGCACTTGGCCAAGACCTTGGCTAGATAATCTACCTATAACGCAATGTTGCCCGAAAAGAGCTAAAATAGTGATTAGTTGATTTTCCTCTTCTGTAAGTTTAGAGATATTAAAAGTAAATTTACCTACAAAACCAGTAAGACCACGATCACGACCATAAAACACGCGTTTTGTATGACCTTCCCAGCGTTCAAGCCTTACTTTGTCAGCAACAGTCCGTATTAAATCCTTGTCTAATACATCCGTCATATCACCAGCATTCCATTTGTCTACGAGAGAAGAAAAAATAAGACTTGATGTAGGAAACGTTATATCTCCATTTGTTCCATTAAAGGACGTAGGCATCATCACCTCAAAGGTAATCCGTTTTGCCTGTTTTGTAGAGAGACGGCGACTGATGAGCTCAAGTTCATTATCGACTTTCAAAGGTAAATTGAAAGGTGCTCCATACCGAATGCCTATAATAGCAGTACGTAAACGTCCGAAGACGACCTCCATTCCCTCAGGTATACCCTCTAATAATCTCCATAACTCACTATGCCATACAGAAATCTGTAAATATAAGATATCCCCACGTCGAATAGAATTGTCTTGACGGGATTCTTTGAAGGATAACTGCACTCTAAAGGGTTTTATCCCTTCCATATCATGCCACCATGTAGCCTCATCTGCATCTATATGACTAAGAATAGAGAAAAGTGCCGCGTGTAGGTATCGCCCAGGAAAGGCAGGCAAGCTGCCTCTATTCTGGGCTTCTAAAGCTATTGTAACTGTTCCAAGCATTATTTAGACCACTTTTCAATAAAGGCTTTAGGCGTATCTAACTTACTACGGAATCTGATACGAGGATCCATTTTATTATTCTTAATAGTCATCATAGAAATACCATCAGTCCAGTTTTTAGCTGCATTTAGACCATTTGCAATATTCCAGTCTAACATCATGAACAAATCATCTAGCATAGCCTTATAAGAGGATACATTAGAACCTAGTACATTATCTCTGTATTGAGTGAAGGCATCTACATACTCACTAGTCGTAGTTGTGCTCTCTCCAGTATTCCAAGTATCACAGTCGAATAGACTGCCATAGCGTTCTTTACTATCGAAAACGGTTACAGCAGATTCGAGTTTAACGCTACCAAAACCGATAGATTTTCCCATACCGAGTTTATAGTATGTACGGCGATTACCTCCAGAGTAATGATCTAAATCTAGGGACATCAACAATGCACCTAACTCAACGCTGCTTAACCGATCAAAATGGATACGACTTGTAAAGGTAACACCAGTATCAACTGGACGGATTTTACGAGTACCTTTAATCGCTTTTTCCTCTTCTGTACGAGTCCACGCTTTTGCTTTAGCTAATGGTTGATGCCAGTACATTTTATACCCGCGAATAGATGCCCCTTCATGGCCCCAATGGTTATAAGTAGAGTGATTATCTACATCTTGCTCCAAATATAATTGGAAGGATGTTGGGTTTGGTCCCATCAATGGGTGTGGATAGTCGGATTGGCACATTCTCACAGGGCCCACAACATGAGCATCGGAGAAGGATAATCTACCAGCCCAATTATCGCCATAGCCAAATACACTATCACAAAGATCTACACTATTATTATGTTGCTCTAATGTACTTGGCAAGTGGTCACTAATTTTTAAGTCATATGCTATACGATAGAAACGACCATGACCAAAATGCTCTACAATACCATCTTTTTCAGAGAAGAAACATGGGACTACAAACTTAACATCATTACAACGTGTATAATTCTTGGCTGCGTCACCAGATTTACCAACTTTTTTATCCAATAGGTTTAATGTACCACGGTTTTTATCGTCTTTGTAACTATCGATACATTCTTGAAGAATCGGAATACGCTTACCTTCAAAATTACCAGGTCGAGTAATGCGCATGTAAGATTTTTTAGAGTTCATTCTACCTGTATGGATATTTACATACTGATCATTCCAGTCAATAGATGGCGTATCTTTCTTCTTTTGCATTTCATAATCGTCAGAATACGACATTTTTCTAGATTCACTAGGTACAGCAAAATAGTTATTGTCTACAGTCTGAATGATAAAGCCAGGTGTTGCTTTGGTAGCAGCTTTCAGTTCACCTTTGCCATTCTTTTCCATCCCTACCATACGAGAAGCGTAGTATTCTTTAAGGGGTTTAATAGAACTTGCAAAATCACGGAAATACAAATGTCTATCTTCGAAATCACCAAGACCTGTGCCTCGTTGGTAAGGTCTAAAGCTACTAGCCGTAACAATCTTAAAGATTTGTTTTACCATCCCCTTAAGGCTGGCCCCTGGAATTGTAGGATTATCTTGACCACCATAAAATTCAAGTGGTGTATCCTCGTCTTGTTTAGACGGCCCCCCAATAAATAATGGTGTTTCAGTCGTAATCGTAAGGTCGATATAGCCTGTATGTGTATCAGCTTGTTGTACATGATCACAGTATGCTTTGAGTACATCTTTTGTAACCCCTTCAAAGTGACCATTGTAAAACTCAGCTGGAATTACATGCTCTGGCAAACGAACAAAGTTGTACGCTGCGCTTGCTGGCTCACTTGGGTATTTGCTGTTACCACCGCTGCGATTACCACCTTGATTATTGTAGGAATTACTATAGCCACCGGAGCGATTTTGCCCGCCACGATTGCCACCGGAATGTCTTTCATTGGCTACTTTTTCAACATCCATCCCTGGGTTATTTCGTGCAAAGAAGGCCGCACTAGCAGCATGTCTATTTTTACTTTTACCTTTACCAGCCATACTAGACCTCCTTAGCTTCAATTTTGACATATCGATAATCTGTATAGCTCGCTTGATGATTATCTAAATAGCCAATGTAATTACGTGTCGTTAAATAACAGTATTGTTTTGTAGTGGACACAGGAATAATTTGTGAAAGTTTACGGCCTGTATCAACTAAGCTTGTAAAGCCTTCTACTCGGTTCAACTGAGTACGACCTGCATCAACTTCACCAATCATACGAGAGGAAGAATCAACATATGTTACAGGTTCACCAGCTTCATCGTTAATATAACGATACACAACCTCACCATGTTGTACAGTGAGATGCAATTCTTCCGTTTCATTAAAGATACGCATATCTTGTAAATATGCCAAGTCTACATCAGTTGTTCCATCAGAAAATTGGAACCCACCTTGTTTGTAATAGCCCCATTTAACTTCATGAACAGACCACGTAATAACTAGGCCATCTTGTTTCATCTGTTCTTTTGCTACAGCTAGTACGTTCACATTAGCTGTAGGACCACATGTGCCGCAAGTACGTGTATATACACCTTCATGGCTATGTAATTGTTTACTCATGAGCACCCTCCTTAGCTAACATTGTATCTTCTGTAGCTTGATGTAACGCTTGAACCAAAGCTTCAAGTTTAGTGGCTTCACCTTCCGTAACCTTACCAGTACCATCGATACCATAGCTTTCACCATGATATTGAACAGTAACAGAGTTACCTTTAATACGGCCATAACCGATTGTACGATTAGCACCCAACGTAATTTGACCGGTCATAAGGTCTTTTACGAGGAGTAGCACAAGGCCCGCTTCACTATCACTACAGTCTTTAATAGTCATACGCAATGGGAATGCTAACTGTTTACCTTTCCCCTTACGTACAGGATGGTCTTGGAATAAAGCACCGTTCATGGCACCACCTGTGAAACGGTCCACGCGAATGCGAGGTTGTTCCTCTTGAATAAAGGATTTATCAAAGTAAACTTCATCTACCATGACACGACCTTTACGGCTTTCATTTGTTTTTTCAATGCTATAGCCAAAGAGTGTATCTACCGCTTGATTGCTACGCCCTAATGCCTGTAATATACGGCTACAATGGTGACGTAGTACGCCCTTAATGGATGTACCTGGAATAAAGAGAGCAACGGACTTATCTTCCCAAGCCTCTTCGAAGATAGATTTAATAAGAACGGTATCTTCTAAGCAGCATTCCATATCGATAACAAGATCTTTATCGGCAACCATGCGTCGTTCAGGAATAGCAACAGTTGTACCAGCTTTGCGTAGTAACCACGCTTTTACGTGTTCTGGCTTAGTGAAATCATAATGCTCTAAAGAAATATCTTTACATGCTACACGGCCTAAACCATTTACCGTACGAGCACCAATGGAGATACCATTTTTAAGTAGATTTGCTAGTGCCACAAGAGCTCGCTCAATTTTATCTACCTGATTTTCGTGGCATTGACGGATTATGCAATCGATACGCAACTGACCAGTCGCACCAGATTCGATAACTTCAAAGTCATATTTGGCACCATCTTCAGTAACACCACGCACATCGTCCATACGGATACCGTCACGAACGATAATATTTGTATTATCTAATGAAATATCGTTGATCTGTAATGCACTTTGTGTCCCTTTATCATCAATAGATCCAAACAATACATCTTCAGAAATAGGTTCAAGACCTTGAATCGCTTGACGTAACACACCAGCTAAGGATGTGCCTGGAATGAATGGTTGACCATCGTGATAGGTTACTACAATATCATCTACCGTATCATTTAAAATATCATTACTAACACCAGCTCGAATAACGAGAGGGCTTGTGAGTTTGACAGTACCAGTTAGAGTGTACCGCCCCATTACACTTGCAGAGTTTAACATACGACGGTCCTCCTTACTTAATCTTTCTAATATGTCTAAAGAAATATGTCCAATATTCGTAGGCCACTACATTTGAAAGTTTTTGTTTATCGAGACCTACCATATCAACTAATTCAGTAGGAATTTCGTAATATGTACCACTTTCACCTGATTTTGCCAAACAAGCCGCCACTAATGTAGGAGCATCAAAATCGATGATGTACTCCATCAAGTTAACTCGTTTTGTTTCACTGCGTGTATAGGCATGCTCTAAATGGAACTCGCGCAAATTCTTTTCAATCACTCTTGGCTCATTCTTCTTTTGGCCTTCTGCCTTCTTATCTTCCAAGAATTGTTGTAATTGCTTATGACCTGTTTCATGATTTGTGCCTAGCTCAGCTAATAGTACAGATGCAAAATGCTTAGATACACCTGCTCTAATCATGGTGTGTTTAATATACGCATCTACATCGTGAGCAGCACGCAAACGAGCATTTACAATAACTTGTTTCTCCAATACCTTTTTACCGATATCTTGTGTTGACGTATGTAAAGATTTGAGCTTAGGCGCTTCTTGCTTACCTAGTTTCACCATCTTGAATTCACCAGGAGTCCACAAACGACCTTGACCATAGCCCTCTTGAAGACGTGTACCTATGCCGTTATACAAGATATGTTGTAATGTATTTAAATCATCTTGAGACCAACCAGATGCCTTTACAAGCTCTACGATACTACCAGCAGCTGCAGACGCTTCAGCACTACTACGAACACCCCAAATACTATTGAAGCTTTGCTCCTCTTGGTAAGAGGCAAACACCGCGCCTACAGAGATATCTGTACCAAGTGATTGTACTGCTTGTGCCACTACATGGCCAATAGATTCATTACCTAATACTAATGGCGTATGAAGGCGTACATATACAAAATCACCATTGTTTACTGGCGTTGGAACAGCTGTAATATCACCAATTTCAACGAGGCAGTGACCATATTCAGTACGACGAGAACGACCAATATGACAATCTAACTGTTTCGGGAATTGACGAACAAACTCCTCTAATGCTGCTTTAGGTCCCACTACAGAACCAACAAACACTTGATTTGGCTCAAGATATTCATAGTTAAAAATATTGCCATCTTTACTGCGACCTTGTACACGTTCTTGTTCTAAGGAACGAGACATATGCAATTTAATAGCTGTTTCAATTTGTACAGGGCTGCATTCTTTACCATCTATAACGACAAAACCTTTAACGCCTTTAAAGCCTAAAAGATCTTTACCTGTATAGAAGTCCACTACAGCATCGCTGGCATAGCCGTCTGCATTTTTGTTCTTTTGTAAGCTTAACGGTGCTGGGAAAGACGTACCTTTTGGCGTATCTTTATAGGCCGCAACAAAGCGTAAATCACCATAGAATAACTTCATAAAATCTTGATTTTTATGAGCTTCTCTACCAAGTTTATGGGAAGAAATAAACTGGGATGCAAAAAGGCCACGCAATACTCGACCATCAATGAAGCCACGCGTAGATGTTAATACACCTGCTGTGGAGGAATTCGCAATAAGTGTTGGGGATTTAACGGTAATCGTAATATTTACTTGTTCCATAATGTACCCCCTAATGTTTCTAAATCAAAAGATGTATCATCAATTGTGCATTCCACTTGACCAAAACCACGGTTACGTTTGCCACCAATACCAGTCAAATTACGTACTGCACATGCTAAAATCAATCGTTCTGTTTCTGTCATATCTTCCACACCGATTTGACCACTAAAGGCAAGGCCTCTGTTGAGAACGCGAGAGTTATGTAATGTGCCTTCTAGCGCTGTACCTGTTACTTGATCAATAGATGTGTAATAACGCATAGATGTGTACTCTTCAAGAACACGATCCTTTGTAAATACAGCTGGATATTGTGCTTCAAGAGCCGCTAATTCATTAGCTACCACATCATAATCGGCAATGGTTAAATTAGAAATAGATAATCTAGGGTTATCCTCTGCACCTTCAAGGCGATTAAACAATACCTTTACATCATCAATGGTAAAAGTATTCAACCCTGCAGCGTGCATCATTTCAGCTACTTCAAGGGCACTTTCATATAAAACACCACGCACACGTTTAGCAGGAATAAAAGGAATTCCATAACGATCATGAACGATGGTGCTGTCCGTATTCACATCGCCTTGGCCGGACATAAGCATCGTTGGCGACAATAATTTAATAGTTAATGTGTACATACTTACTCCAATCCAGGCAATATATAATCCATTAATTCGATAGCATCTACATACGGCGTACGCATTTCACCATTTACCTTAGCCCATAGTTTTTCTTGGAAAGCATCCCACCCAGCTACAGTAGGCATAGATTTATTAGTATTGCGTAACTGCTCGAGGAATACAGTCCACATATGTTCATTGTCTTGTAATACGGAGCGCAATTCTTTAACTTTATTTTGCGCCATAACCTTGCCTTCATTAAATTGAGCGGTACAATCTAATAATTGATGTAAAGCTTCCATATCTTTTGTTGCTGCACTGTCTGTCCCACCATATACACGATATGGACCAAAGTGCATATTACCTGTTAAGCTACTGTATTCATTAGCGAAGAACTGCTCTAAGGTAGGTGCTGTTTCACCATGAAGGAAGGCAAAATCTATCCAGCAAGATTCATTAACCTTGTGTGCTGCATTATATCCACGCATTTTAGATTTAGCATTATCACAAAGCTGCTCAGCCATTTCATAGCCTCTAAAGAATGGGTAAGACGTTGGAATTACAGCAATACCTGCACAAGAGGAAATAGACATACCATCTTTGTCACTCAACAGCTGTTGCATTAAGTAGTGGGAGGCTTGCACTGCAATACGGGCATTACAAATAAAAGTAATATCGTCACCGCCAACAATGATTGGACGGATTGGCAACATATTTTTAGACAATTCAAGATTTTCATCAAGAACATCATATTTATCAACAATCCATTGCACTAAAGACTTAAAGCTTTCCAATGTTTTAGTCGCTACCCGTTTAGAAAGAGCACTGCGTTCCTCTAATGTTTTACATTGTCTAAAATGAGCACCCATGTTATTACCATCAATATGAACAATAGCAATATCATTGATACCTGTTTTACTCTTATCAGTGGATTTATTTTGACCTAAGTCTTCAAGCTCAGATGGGAATATCCAGTCAGTTGCTTCCGTACCAAATAAATCTGTTTTTAAACGGCTGTTCGCTGCATCAAAGGCTTCAAATTTAGATGTAAAGGATGTGGCTACTAATCGTTTTTCATTACCAAAACTTTGCGTAGTATCCGCTACATCACCACTAAAATCACAAATAGTCGTCAAACCTGTGTTAGCAGGATGTACAATTGGATTCAATGTAAATTGGTTGGCTTTCAATTGTTTATATAATTGACCAAGATCCGTGGAAAATTGTGTTCCGTCAAGAGTAATGTGACCAGTTGTAGCCCCCACTTTTAGACCTGGATATTGCACCAAGACTTGAGTGGTAAATTTCTTAATGATGTCTTGAACCAAACTTTCATGTTCATTTTCTACGAGAACGAGAGCATTACCGCCACCAATATACGCAACATATACGGGTTTTGGAAGAGATGTAATACTATCACTACGAGTCAACCAAGATGTAGCGTCTACCTCTACCCCCAGTTTCTCAATGATTTCTTTACACAATACATCCTCAAACAATCTATCCACAATAAACGAGGCTCCTACATCGGCCTTCAATTTATTGTTTGCAAAAATGTACTTTTGAATAGACTGCACATCAAACAAAATAGCATTTACTTGCATAGGCTCACTCCTTACCTATTAACACAACATTTATAAATGACAATATTCCCGAAATTGAACAAACTGAAAGTTGACGATTTTCTCATTTATGCCTGCTTCGTAAGATTCACTGACCAAACGCTCGCTAGTCGCAGCTAATACAGTAATTCCTACCGCTAATAATCGCTCCACTAACGCATGGCAGTATATGAACTCCCCTTGGCACAACACAGCCTGTGGATTGAGAGCAATTATCCTCCCTGCATACTCCTGTACGAACCGACCTATTTCATTAGAAGATAATGTTGGATCAATGAGAGGAAATGGTATATCTACCACCTCGCCATATTGATGAGCTGCTGTCAACTGTTCATCCGACCAATATTGAGAAGGATGATTTGTATGATTGATAAACATAACCACTCCTCGCTATGCAAACCACAAAATTCATTTTTTATTCATCTTTAATAATAGCAAATCGTGTGAAAAAAAGCACCCATAAATATACGATTTATGAAAGATTTTTCACAGTTTATAAATCGTATAGAATTATACGAATATATAGGCTGATATTATATTTTCATATACGTATCAGCCTATACTATTAAGATATATTCTCACATTCTGTGGTGACTACTGTTTCATCTAATGATTTAAGATACGACATAAAGGCTTGTGTTTCCCGTTGAATCCATTTTCGTGGTGTTATATTACCTAAGCGAGACAACTCAGTTGTCATATAGGCTTCGTAAAATTCTATCCATTTCTTATTGGCCTCTTTGGATAAATAACAGCCTCGTTCTGATATATCAAAATCTTCAGGGACTATCATGTGACGATTCAATAGCTTTAATACAAAACGATCGATTATATCTTGTCTAAATATATCCATCACATCGTACACAAAACTATCCTTCCGATTATTGGTGCTATGTAAAACCCCAATGCGTATATCTAAACCGGCTGTTAGTAAACAGGCACGAACTTCACGCTCTAAGAAGGAATAACCATAACTCAAAATAGCGTTCACAGGGTCTGGGCTAGGATGCCGTTTTCGCCCTGAAAATTCCCATGGTTCAGATAATACATGCCCTAATATAGAAAAATACGTCCGAGATGCTAGACCCTCTATACCACGTAATCTATCTACCTTTTGGGTTCGCTCCACACGTTTCAACAATGCCTTCAACGTTTTATGTACGGCCTCAAAATTAGGAATAGATTTACTTTTCTTATACTGATTTAACAAGGATATGTGTCCTTTAATCTTGCGTCGCACAATATACTTAGCACCCGCTAAGGCAAATTCTTGATTTTGAAAGCGTTCTGCTTGCCACAACAAGCGTTGCAATGTTGTATGTTCATCCCCTAGAGTTCCTACAAGCTGATACTTATGATCTACAAACTGAATGAGAGAACCTTGCTTTACTAAAGAAAACATAACCTGTGTAGAGATTTGAATCGTTCGACCTAACACAAGGTTTGATACCGTTGCCATAGGAACCTCTTTAATAATGGAGTGGTCCTTTTCAAGCACTAATAGACCTCCATCTTGTCGTATCGATATGCCAGGCGTCATTACATATAGAGTTTCTAACATCACAACCTCCTACGATTAATTAAATAATCAACATCGTGTCCTCTGTTAATGGAATTGTTTCATTACACCATATAGGTATCTTGGCTGTATCAGAAATAGAGACGATAAGGAGTCTCCGCGTTTCATCACCTTGTGTTAATACTTCAAGCTTTTTAGCAATCGTCTCTACTCTAACATGAGCATGAACACATAAAAACACACTATACTGCACACGGTAACAGAAGGATTCTAAATACTTAACAACCTTATTTCTAATTTTAGTATCGGAAATATCATAAGAAATAAGATACCGCATCAGAACCTCCTAACCGCATTTAGTCTCTATCGTTATCACCTGTAAGTGCATCAAATATCATTAGAAGTAAAACCCCTATAAAAAACATAGCTACAAATCCAGTCATGTTAAACACTCCTTTTCTAAACAACAATCATAGAAGCTGGTCTTTCACCATAGCTGTTATTATCCTTATCCCCTGGCATCAGAATTAATCCCACTTTCACTAAAAGCATAACCTTAGCGAGCGTTGGCACAAACAATGCTATGATGGCCGCCGCAATATAAAGAATAGCTAAATAAGTAGGTCCATTTAAATCATGGATACGACGCGATGCAATCGCTAATTCACGGATAACAGAATAACCGATAATTAACCAACCTAATACCCAGAAAAATTTTGACACATAAGCAAGGCTAATACAGACACCGCCAATATAGCCAATACCAAAGATCATTAGTAAATTCATAAAATAAGACCGACGATTCATACGTCCTGATAAGGACAACATAGATTTCAATTCTTCTTGAAAATTTTCCATCATACCCTCCTTAATAATTATTCCGTGATGGTAATACAAACCAAACTAATAAAGTTAACAACAACATTGCCATATATTACCTCCTGTAAACGATCTATCAAACTTGTTGAGTTTATTATACGAACGATACTGAAAGTGAACTAATCAGAAAAACTAGGAATCAAAAAAGAACTGTATCTTTGTGATATACACAAAGATACAGTTCTTTTAGATTATGTGGTTTTAAAGTTAAATAACTAGCAAGCTTTGAAGCATACCGTAAACAGTATGTACTGTTGCAACGTAACAATGTTGGTTATGTGCCAGATAAGACAACACCAATTGAGTTTCAATACCATAAACGGTAGGTGCTGTTGCAACTTTACCTGGTTTTTACTGGGAAAGGGTTTTATAGTTTCAATACCGTAAACGGTAAGTTCTGTTGTCAGATTACCTTTGTTTTACCTTCGCTTTGCTCAGGTACTTGAGATGTGCGGACCTCATCGTCGCTTTGCTCCTCTGCTGTCTCGCACCCTTCGGCGCATACCGTAAACGGTAGGTGCTGTTGCAACCATCTGAGTATGACACTCCAGAACATACTCAGTCTTACGTGTTTCAATACCGTAAACGGTAGGTGCTGTTGCAACTTTAATGAACTGTTTAAGACCAGATTTTGTGCAAGAACAGTTTCAATACCGTAAACGGTAGGTGCTGTTGCAACAAAAAAATTCTTCGTATTTGGTTTATTAAATTCTGTTGGAGTTTCAATACCGTAAACGGTAGGTGCTGTTGCAACTTTAGTCAATGCTGCAGCTGATGAATTGAAAATGATTCCGTTTCAATACCGTAAACGGTAGGTGCTGTTGCAACAATAGATGTCGTATTCATGATAATACCTCCTACTGAAGTTTCAATACCGTAAACGGTAGGTGCTGTTGCAACCTAAGCAATGCATTCTTCAAAAATATGTTCAAAGCTTTCGTTGATGTTTCAATACCGTAAACGGTAGGTGCTGTTGCAACTCGATATGGCCAAAACAGCACTTGATTTGTTTAGCCCGTTTCAATACCGTAAACGGTAGGTGCTGTTGCAACTACTTAAACAAATTTAAGAACGACTGAGGAAGCTTTTTATAGTTTCAATACCGTAAACGGTAGGTGCTGTTGCAACTCTTATGCTTGCAACAATGGATGGTCATACAAAACGTGACCGTTTCAATACCGTAAACGGTAGGTGCTGTTGCAACCCCAGATCCAGGACAGCCACGCATAATAATTAAAGTTTCAATACCGTAAACGGTAGGTGCTGTTGCAACAATACAGAATTTGCTAAAACTTCAATAAATACTACATTAGTCAGTTTCAATACCGTAAACGGTAGGTGCTGTTGCAACTAACGATAGTGCTCATAGTTTTTTCCTCCTATCTACAAGTTTCAATACCGTAAACGGTAGGTGCTGTTGCAACTCGAGTCTTCGCAGATAATACATACGTTACTAAGGTTTCAATACCGTAAACGGTAGGTGCTGTTGCAACTTATAAGATGTCAGGCATTGATACAATTGTATCTCCAGAGTTTCAATACCGTAAACGGTAGGTGCTGTTGCAACGCATAAGAACTATGAAAGGCAGAATAGGAGATGTGTGCGTGTTTCAATACCGTAAACGGTAGGTGCTGTTGCAACAGCGTACCTCAGAAGGCCAGTATTCATGGGGCTTAAAATTAGGTTTTGGCAAACCTCACACCGTAAACGGTCAGATTGGGCTCCCTTTTGATCAAAAATGCCTATGAGCATAGGTAAATACTGGTGGTAAATGATTTTTCTAAGGTTACAGTAATTATAAGGGTTTCTCGATTCCACGTCAATAATTTAATTCATTTTCTTTTCATGTACAAATTTTGATTTCGTTTTTAATAGTAGGTTACTATTTAAAATGATACCTCAAACATAATACATAAACCCTATACACACAGTTTCTGTGTATATAGGGCTTGTTATAATTAAAGTTATATTTCTTATAAATTATCAAACCAGTCTAAGAAAAAGACTTTAATGAGTACTGCTAACAGCCAATCCATTTCCGATCCTCCATATTACAAACTATAAAATACTCAATTACATAATTAGTTAGTTTAACCCATTGGAATCCACTCCTAATCTATTAACTATGGCTACTTTGTTTGTACTGTAAGTATAGTTTGTCCATCTATGATTATCATTTCAGAAAAACTAGGAGTTATTTAAAACATCATACCTCTATATCCTGCCCATAAAGTTTGGTATAATATTCATGATATTTTCATTTTTCTACAATGGGAGGATCCATGCCAAGTGTAACGAATTACCTAAAAAACTTTAAAAATATACGCTTGTTCTTTCGTAGCTTGGCCATGGGTTTGCACACAAGAAATACGGCTCCCAAGCGAGGCATAAAAAAAAGTTTGCATGATGATTATCTCAAGCGCCTCGCCTATTTCAATATGGGTTCTAAAATCCGAGATACGCAAATTGGGCGAATGCATGTACACACTATCGCCAAACAAGACTTTTACTGGGGACACAATTACTTATCTTCCTTATATTCTCTCTATGCGATGAAGCCAGAGACAATCATTCTTATTTTGGCCATTATCGACACAATTAGCGAGCTCGAAACTGCTTCTATTACAGACATATACGAGGCCATCAACGACCATCCTCATATGCTTTCAGCATATCAGGATTTTTTAGAAAAAAAATACCAACATACTAATAAATTGTTGCCAGATATCATCGAAAAGCAGATGATAACCCGCCTCATTAAAAGGCTAGTAACAATTGGTATAATTGATGAAATTTCTGAACGGAATACCTATATATATCGGCTAATGCCATCAAGTATCGAAAATCTAACAGATCCGCAGCTTGAGTTATTATCTAGAGCCATATTTGTATATAAAAATATATCGCTCTTTAGTACGGCAGGTAATACGTTATTAAAAAAAATTCAGCCATTACATACTAATACATCTTTATTAGATGAGCTCGAACAGCCAACTACACAAGCTTACGAATCGCAGTATTTATTTACCTATAACAATCCACTTCATGTGATTGATGAAAGCTTGCTCTATACTATTGTCCAAGCATTACAAGATAATAGAATGCTCGAACTATGCTTTTATAATAAACGTCGTCCCAAGGTCCTTGTTCAACCAGTTAAAATTGAATCAGATTACATTGGTAATCGAGATTATCTAATCGCGTATCATAAACAAACGCTTGTCACCTATCGCATTGATTCAATCGATACTATTGTTATAAAAGGTGCCTTTACAAAGGCAAATCAAATACCACAAAAGGACACTAAATATAAAACAACACTGCACGTGCGCTTTTATAAATTACCCCAATACGAACCCGTATGGGATGATTTTAACAACACACTCCGACATGTGACGATGACTGTTGAGCAAGATACTTCGCAGTATATAGATGTAGAGTTACAGGTGCAGGATGGTCAAATCCTACTACCTGTATTGCGTACATTCTTACCGTATATCCAAATTCTGCATAGTATTCCTGAAAGTATCCGAACACGTTTTAACGACAATTTGCATCATACGCAACATGAAATAGTATCTGAACCAAGTAGCTACACAAAGAAAATCCATCCTACTTGGAATCTACTTTCACCAGAACCTACTGATTCAGATAATGCCGCAGGATCACCCCTACTAAATGAGATGACAGCGATTACTTGTAGCACGCAATACCGAATCCAGCAAGATTTAATCAACGGCATTTCATATACACTAGATGATTTGCAGTACATTATAAATCATAGACCATTATTAGATAGCTATGCACCCGTTGAGGAAAATGACCAATATGAACAAACCTTACCTAGTTATTTAGTCATTTCATCTGATCAAGGCATACAGCCTTTATTCCCTCATTTACCAGATTTAGTATTAACCACTGCAGAACGCATGTTCCTCAAAGATTTACTAACAGATCGCCGCATCAACTGGATGTTGCCTATCGATATACAGCAACATTTAGAACAAACACTTGCAGAAGTACCCACAACTTTACCGGCAAATGCATGGGCTAATAAAAGTCTTGCTGTCGATAGAACCGTTGACAGTTATACAAATCATTGGCTATGTACACAAGCAATGATAGAGCAAAAAACTCTATCTTGGGAAACGCATGAAGGCGTAACCACAGTTATTCCGTGTAAATTAGAATATAATACGGCAACAAATGGATTTTCACTTATCGGCTACCATGTAGCAGACGAAACTTTCCATTACTACGCACTAGACACATTGCCAACAGTGACTGTAGGGAACGTGCCTGTAGAAATCGATGCCAACGCCTTATACAAGGAATATCAAGAAACTAACCGCCAAACGGTTCTCTTCTCTATTTATGACTTGAATAACGCTATCGATCGATGCTTTAACGCATTCTGTAACTATGAAATTGTAGGTTCTGAAACAGGGCCCAATACATTTACACTCACCGTAGAATACCTACCATTCCAAGAAAAAGATATAGTACGTATCCTCTTGTCCTTGGGCGCTGCAATTCGTGTGCAAGAACCAAGCATCATTAAAGATCAACTCAATACTATTTACACACAAGCTATTTCACTATTAGGAGACTAAACATGGAACATCATATCTATCTCACATTCCTTAGTGCATTACGAAGTGATATTCCTTTTAATCGGAAGAAAGCAACTAGAACGATTGTACAAACTCACATCTTTCCTCCATTTAATGAAATATATCAAACTAGCGAATCTGCATTAAAGGAACTACTATACAACAGACAGCTCGAAGATGATGAATTTACCTTAGATAAAATGTTCTTCTTTGAAACAAAAGAATTAACAGATGAGATTATCGATGAAGATAATCCTAATACAACAATCACTACTAAAGCCATCTTCGAATCACAAATGAAAAACTTCATTTACGCCTTTAACACAAATCTAGATTGGGATGCAAGTGCCAATTATATTCGTTGTGACAATATTGAAGAGATTAATAACTTAAAAGAAAGCATCCTTAATATGTCTCGTCAAATCATGACGTACTATCACGATTGCCTAAAAAACAATGGCGAAGATAGTAAAGTTGTGTTACATGTAGATTTAACAGGCGGCCCTCGTACTGCAATTATGCTGATGCTCGCCATTATTCGTCTCGTGGCATACCAAGGAATCCAAATTGGTTCTATATCTTATGCGAATTTAGATAATAAAGCAAAAACAGTAAATGTATACGAAGGCAAAGATATTTACCTATTATTCGATATGATTGCTGGCTTCTCTGAGTTCAATCAATACGGTAGTGTTCACACATTACAAGAATATTTTGAAAAGGTTCCTACTAAAGATATGCTAACGAACCGATTGTTAGCTACAATGGGTGATTTTTCTGAAGCCATTAGTTTATCTAGCCGCGGTCTATTCCAATCCGCTATTGAGCAACTAGATTCTGTATTAACAGATATAAAAAAAGGAAAACCAAAAGACAATAAATTTGAGTCCGAAATCTTGAAGTTAATGCGTAACAAAATTCAAGACAGCTACCAAACTATACTAGAGGATAAAGATAATGACCTAGTATATATCGATTGGTGTTTAAAAAACGATTATCTTCAACAAGCACTAGCCTTATTTGTTGAGTACATCCCTCGAACCATTTTAAAAGAGAAAATCATCTCTCTAGATCCTCAAAAGTTTACGGCTACAAAAGGAGATAGACGTAAGGTTGAAATGCAAAACTTCAATGAGGTTAACCAGCAAATCGGTAAATTCTTAGCTGACTTACGTGATAGTCATTTGGAGCCATTCTATGACGATATCAAGGATACGTTAACTGAACATATTGATGCATTAAACACAGAAATTAAGGTTATAGGAAAATTACTAAAAAAGAGTGATACACCAATTACTAAAGAAACAACCAACTTGACTAACCTAGATAAAAACATCATTGATCACGTTAATGAAATTGTGCTATCTAATCACATGACTATCAAGGAGAATACTAACGGCTATCATTACACTCAATTTATTGATTTCTTAAGTAATCTCGTTATAAACAGTGCCAATATTATTGAACTTAATACATTCCCGTCCTCTATTCGTCACCTACTTATTAATTTAATTACATCTGAGAACCAAGATATTAAGACTATCCTAACTATCGATGAAAAACATGCTCGTATCTCCCTAGGCTCAGGCACAAAATTCTTTACTGTACGAAGTGCTTTATTTAATGTGCTTAAAAACAAATCAAATCAAAAGATATTAGAATTAATCTTTGGTATAACTATTAACAAGGAAAGTCTATACCAATATGATTATGAAAAGGACTTCCCTCATAATCTATTTGAAATTGATGGATTAGAACTCAATCAATCTCTTACTACCTCTCAGGCTAATGATGTAATCAATTTACTCACATCGTACAGCATTCTTAAAAAGACACGTAACGATTCAGCTCATGCCAATGAGGAAAAACAAGGCGAATATACTACTAGCCATGAAATTCATACTGAAATGGATCGTTGTATAAATCTTATTAAAACACTATCAAAACACATTAAAGCTCATGAATAATCAAATCATCTAAATTTAAGAAACAGGTTCACACCAATAAAATACCCCCTAATGATAAGCTAACAAGCACAACCATTAGGGGGTTCTTTTATTAGGATTCTTTTATCTATTTATGTAAAAGTATGATTAGTAATCATAAACTTATCTAAACATATAGGTCATACTATTTGCTACATCACCTACTCTATCAGCAAGTTCACGATGTAAAATATCATATTTATCTTGATTTCCTTTACATTGAGCAAATCTCAACTCACCATAAATCATGATATTACAAATCGCTTGACCTGCGTTCTCAACAGAGCGTCCTATACAAAATCTAAAGTATTCTGCATCTACCTTATATCCTTTTTCATAAGCTAACAATGCAAGGTATGTGAATATCAGTTCCCACGGATGACCTTTAGAAGCTGCATCTAAAGTGGCCCCTACTGTACGGCCTAACTTAATGAGGGTTTCCATGAGTTCCTTATCTATTCCTGCTCTATAAAACTGATACAACGCCTTAATATATACATATAATGCATAGCTTTCGTGTTGAACTATTTTTTCATCACTAGTCATATTCAGCAAAAATGCTAATTGATCTACGATATTAAGGTGCCCACCAAAATAATTAGGTGCCCATCGTTCATAGGCATCTTGCTGTTTCGCATCAATGTAATAGTGCAACAAATAGGATACTGTTCGATAGTAATCATCTGTATCTACAGTAAATATGTCTATGGCTGGTAAGAAATAAGATTCTGCCTCAGGTCGTTCCATATAAGCGTACACTTGACCGAGTTGACTATAGGACTGTCCTAGACTGATAGCCCGTTTTCCCATCTGTAATGGAGTGCGTATAGCTTGGATTTGTTCCTCTACATCAACAACGTACTTAGCAAGCTCTAAAGCCTCTTCATAGTCATAGCCATCTATTTTTGCAACAATACGACGACGAACAGTCTGCATATACGTTTCAAGTGACACCGTATAGGTTAGTTCCTGACATTTGTGGAAACAATCTACAGCTAAATCGCTTTTACCAAGATGATTAAAAGCCGTCATACCACTATCATAAAATGCATATACTAACGCTTTATCTATACAGGACATATCCTTGATATCCTCTAAAATATACTCAAGCTGTTTGTATAGATAATGTAATTTACCTTCATCAAGACGACTCTGATTAGCATAATTTACAAACGACTGAACCGCTCGTTCTATAGCCGCTCTATTATCTGCACTATGAATGAGCTCCTCCACAAATGGGAAACAATTCGTTTCATAATAGGATTTAAATTTACTACCACAGCATTTCGCATCATACACATGACTCAGCGCACCATAATAATCCTCATTTAGATATGCCTTCATAGCCTGCTCAAAATAAACGTCAATATCATCATACACAAACATATAATTAGGATATTTCGGATTGATTTGATTAGCAAAATCCACGAGTGTTTTGAATTTAAATATATCTTTAGTATCTCGTTCAGCTCCGTAGTAAATAAAATTACCACAAATATGTCCAGCTAAGTATAAGAATGCAAAATTAGATGTCGTCTCTGGACTATCATCGTCGTACTGAACAGAAACAGATTTCAACTGTACTATCTCTAAATCAGGGCGATTAAACTCAACCATACGTCGATCTAAGGTAGCACGATAGGTAAAATCATTTCCTACTTGATAGGTAATAATTCCCTCTTTTTTTAATTGCTCATTCTGAAAATCATATGGCTTATAACCTAAACGACAATACTCTGCCAAACGGTCATATTCGGTTTCTTTAACATCTACCAATTGCGATGCTAAATGCAACTGAACACGATTATTATGTAACGCAAAAGGATTAGATAGTACAAGGCGAGACACTAAACTGTCTGCCATATGCCAATACAAATTACTTGCCACACCATCATGTAATAACTCACTCATATAAGGTTGAAGAAACTGTGTTTTCCCAGCTTCACTCTTTAACATAAGCGTAATAGCATAATGACCAATACGTGGCATCTCCACGAGATTTCGTCCCTTATAAGTGCCATCAGCAAGAAACTCTGGTAAAGCGGCATCCAGTGCATCTCGATAACGTTTCATATTTCTTTTTATCTGTGATGTATTTTGAAGGCTAGCGCCCTTTTCAATAGCCACTTCAAAATCATCCACTTTAGTATCACCAAAGAATCCCTGCGGATAATCACTATTTGAGGCTTCTGCTACAGCTCTAAAAAATCGATCTAAACGAATTTGCTCATTACGCAAATCCTGCTCGCTACCTTCATCATCATACACAATACCAGTAATAAAATGGATGTGCTTCAAACTATTTTCTTGCTGCCCTAAATGGTGAAAGTCCCCATATTCATTTAATGCAATTGTTAACATACTACCCCCATATACACCTATACTGTAATATATTCATATTGTATCATCTTATCTTCATAATCAGAACAATAAACCAACTAAATATTATTACATACAAAAAAGCCCTCTATTTAGAGGGCTTTCCTTACTTGTTAGTACTTAAATCTGTAGAACCGTAACGATCAATCATATCCTGTGAGAAATACGAGCCAAACTCTTTGTAATAGGCATAATTAGCATAGATGTAATCTACAGAACCAACTACGCTCACATCTAAATAAGGTGAATTATACGTATATGGCATTTTAGTCCCCATATACAAAATAATTGGTTTCTTTTGAATAGTTCTATTAATTAAATCATATTTGTAAAAATAAGTGATATAAGCAATATCCTCATACTTAGGTGATTTTACTGCCATTGTAGCCTTAACCATTCTCATTGTACTACTTTGACCCGCTAATTGAATCGAATCCTTATCAATATGATGTACAGTTCCATTAGCCTGTAAAGGCACTACAAAGGACCTAGCAAAAGTACTAGGTACACACAGCATACAAGTGATAATAGTCGCTAAAATCAACCTAACCATTATTATATCTCCCTAATAGCAAGCACCATTATAAAGCTAAGAATATCACCGGTATCCCCGGTCAAGCATACAAGATTCAATACTATAAACGGCAATACTGTCACAACTAAAAATAATTTCCCTACGTTCTATCAAATTGACGAGTTTCAATACCGTAAACGGTAAGCGCTGTTGCAACGGATATTCGTAAATCCTCTAATGAGAACATTAAGGGGTTTCAATACCGTAAACGGTAAGCACTGTTGCAACTCCAAGGGTGTTAAGAATAACCTTGAAAAATTAGCTAGTTTCAATACCGTAAACGGTAAGCACTGTTGCAACTGTCTATGTCTAATTGATGGGAGGAAAGGAAAACAGTATGGTTTCAATACCGTAAACGGTAAGCACTGTTGCAACTGTTTTCTAAGGGCATCCTTGCTGATGACGAAGTGTTAGGTTTCAATACCGTAAACGGTAAGCACTGTTGCAACGACGTTATGGATTACGGTAATGGCATCGACGTTTGCTTCAACTTTCAATACCGTAAACGGTAAGCACTGTTGCAACTATAACATGATTCCAAGAAACTTAAAATTAAAATTAGCTGCGTTTCAATACCGTAAACGGTAAGCACTGTTGCAACTCATCAGCAAGGATGCCTTGAGAAAACATCCATACAGTTTCAATACCGTAAACGGTAAGCACTGTTGCAACTGTGTCAACAACTTTTTTACAAAATTTTGAGTTTTTAGTTTCAATACCGTAAACGGTAAGCACTGTTGCAACTCAAAGTATTACAGGTGATTAAGGCTACTCAAGCTACTGCAGTTTCAATACCGTAAACGGTAAGCACTGTTGCAACTGTTCTTCTGTTTTAGATGTTAAAGAAGCATATGCGTTTCAATACCGTAAACGGTAAGCACTGTTGCAACGATACGGTAAGACGTGCGGTTGGTAAAAAAGACCACGAGTTTCAATACCGTAAACGGTAAGCACTGTTGCAACAAGGTCTCCAAGGAGACGTATCCAATATTTCTTTTGAAGTTTCAATACCGTAAACGGTAAGCACTGTTGCAACTGTAAAGTTTCATGAGGTTTGCGGCAGAGTAAACGGTTGGTTTCAATACCGTAAACGGTAAGCACTGTTGCAACGATATAGTATTGTATCTTTATTTATTTAACAGGAGGTCTGTTTCAATACCGTAAACGGTAAGCACTGTTGCAACGAAGAACAATTCTTCTCTTATGAACGTCATCCAATGTTTGTTTCAATACCGTAAACGGTAAGCACTGTTGCAACTTTATGGTCGGCAAATGGTCGAGAGGTTTCTCTTGAGTTTCAATACCGTAAACGGTAAGCACTGTTGCAACAGTATACCTCAGAAAGCCAGTATTCATGGGGCTTAAAATTAGGTTTTGGCAAACCTCACACCGTAAACGGTCAGTTTGGGCTCCCAGTTGATCAAAAATGCCGATGAGCATAGGTAAATACTGGTGGTAAATGATTTTTCTAAGGTTACAGTTATTATAAGGGTTTATAGATTTTGCGTCAATAATTAAGTTCATTTTCCTTTCATTTACCTTCACAAAAGAATTAACTCACTTACCCACCAGTATTACCATTAATCTATTTAGTTAATCAATCGGCTAAGTATCGTTGCTCCACCTATTCGCATAAACATGGATGGTCGATTATATTGAAAGTCCTCATCTATCTGTATCTGAAATCCGTTTTTACCGGATTGAGTAAAGATACTTTCATAGTTAGATCGAGAAAACACACCGCAGTTTCTATGTATCGACATATCAGATCCTAATTCATATAGATTACCTTCTAGTGTAACATAGATTACAGGATTTATATTAACATTTTCAAACAGCAATGCCATTACATCTAATACTGTTTTTAATTTGCACTGACGGACATACAAAACGTAATACACGATACTTTCACCAGAATCAAAGGCATGATATATCTTGTCATAGGGTACATCAAGAAATGCCAGATACTGCTGCATCGTGCGACCGTGTACCACATGGGTGAAAGCCGGCACAAATAGGATGTGATCTGCACCTAAATGATTTGAAAGCTGCCCGAAATCTTCCAAATGGGAGCGTTCACAACGAGGAGCACGAATGTCCCGATAGTCTGCCTCAATAGATGTACATTGATAGGTTCCCCCCAAATGAATTGAATCATTCACTACCATTTGCCCATAGGTTTCCATATGCTCCGGTTGCCATGCATCTAGTCGAATCTGACCTTTAATACGATGCCCCTCATAATGCCAAATCCTAGTTTCTCCCTTCAGAGATATAAATAGGACATGGTGAAAGCCATATTCCTGTGCATACCATGCCGCTATGTCTTGTAGATCAAGTAAACTATTGGGCTGCCAACAAATCAAATTCATGGAAAAAGCTTTTTCATCCACAGTACCATAAATACAATGACGATGCCAATCTCGACCAGTCGTATACGAATAAGGTAAACCTTGAGATGCTTGTTTATTTACTGGTGCATAGCTATTAATTTGTGCTATATCAGTATTCATCCCTACGAACTGACTTGGTATAACCATCATCAACCATTTACCTATATAGGAGTTAATAATACCATCAATCTGATATTTTACATTCAAATCCATACCAATTCCCTCTCGCTCAGTACCATAACAGGACTAACAAACACCATTATTACAACCTTACTATACCAAGACAAATAAGGAAAAAATTACACATAAAAAGGCTCTACCTGAAAAGTAGAACCTTTAGCATTATAGGGGATTATTTAATTTCAATCTTAACTCCACCCATTCCAAGTGCAGTTTTAATTCCTAAACCTGTAAATTGGCTATAATAACTTAACAAGGCTAAAACCCTTTGTAGTTCCATGTTGCTTTTAAATTGCATAATAATTTGCCCTCGAAATCCTTTTATTTTTATTCCTTCAAGGCCATACATTCCCATACGTAAGTTATAGTCCCGAATGAATACCCCTGTCTCAAGATCATCTAAAAGAGATGTTGTATCCAGTATTCCATAAGTATTAAATTGATTCCATTGGCGTAGCAAATAACGATAAATACGAAATGCTTCAGGAAAGATTGTATATTGCTTATCGACTTTAAAACTTGTAGTACTCATACACTGTAACTTAGCTTGAGTATATAGCCTATCACCACTCCAAAACTTATATACCAATGCCTCATAAGAGGTTTCTTCCAAAATACTTCTTTCCTTAACATATAAGTAGCCCCTCTTTTGCTTTAAAAAGATTTTCTCAGGCATTTTTAAAACAGGTTTTAATATGTGATTAACTGCATCAGTCGTTACAGCTGAAAGCCGCCATATATATTGTTTTTTATCTTTATCAAAATAAATATATTGGCTATATGGACGCAGCCCAGATTCATGTAACTGCCCCGCATACTCTGTACCTACCAATTCCATAAGCACCCCATGTAAAACACTACCTATGGACTGTACAATTTTTATAGATGGATCTGCTGATATAACCAACTCTATAGACATAATCTCTACATTATCAGTCAATAGAATACATCCTTTCCTCTATACTTATAGCAAAATCTATAACACTGATACTCTATCGTTTTCATTATATATGTAGTCCTAATTAAAACCAATAGATAACAATCTAATTTATACAAAAAGCCAGTATATTCACTAAAAAATATACTGGCTATATTTTTGTATTCATATTAGTTTTTGAAATAAGAACCGGCCCCGAATGGGGGGGTATTTAATTTAACTATAAACCCACATGATTTTGATATGCAAGAATTTATGAAAGTTTCCGTCCCCATCAGGGGATTATTTTATTTAACAAAGCTTATAATGTAAATGAAGAATATATTCCAACTAAAATTTTGTTTCCGTCCCCAGTGGAGATTATATATTTTAATTACACCAACCATAGAAAATGTAGACTATATTCCTAAGGATTAAATATACATTTATTATATCACATAAATTATATGACCAAATAATAATAGAACCATTTGCATTATAAGATCTATAACACAAATGGTTCTATTCATCTCTACAGGTTTATCCTATTTCACATTATGGAACTTGTTTTAATAGTAGTTTTTCCAAAACTTCTACGAGTTTTTGACCTCGTTCATCGATTTGAGTTTTATCCCAGTATGTTATTTGGTCTGGGTTATCCACCGTAAAGTATGTGTTTTGGAAGTTAATCAAAGGTTGTTGGTTTTGAACAGGGCTATCTATTTCTTCTGCCAAAGCTCTAGTAATAACAAATTCACAGGCTTTATAATGATCTAATTTGTCAGCAAAATTACCATTCTTAACAGAGGCATTTAAACTCTTATCTAACAGGGTCAAATTACCTAAATGATTTAAATATTCCTTTCGAGTGTCTTCATCAGCAAAGGAATAATCATCATTATCTGCAGCTTGTGGCATGATATGCTCTAACTCAATCTTTTTATTTGTTTTAATGCTGTCTTTTTGGTTCAAGTATAACTCGATAAATTTAAGAATTTGGAATGCTTTTGGCGCCTGCTTCTTATTTTTGGAACCAAAATCTTTCACAGGCAATAATACACGAATCAAATCGACATATGGTTTTGTTCGTAACTCTAATTCAGTTACTGCAACCTCTAGTCTGCATGCTGGATCAGATTCATGTAAAATCTTTTCTATAATTTCAGGTAATTCCGCTTCAATAGCATTTGTTTGCGTATATGAGAATATTACTGCTGCTACATATCTTACAGCCGCATCAACAAGTCTCACCTTATCTACACGCGAAGCATTATAGAACGGCATTAACAACGGATGAATTTGAACGGTATTAAACAATGTAAATAACGTATACATCCCATCATCATTAGACAAGAAATCGTTAGATAATGGATCTCTATTGATGCTAGCATAGACTTTACTGATGGAATTGATGTCTGATGAAAGTTGCAAAATATCGTTAGCTACGAGTTCATTGTCTTTAAAATGCTCAAATAAATCCTTCTTCTTTACATTAATAGCTTTTGTACCAATAATAAAATGCTTAATGAAAGTAGATGTTTCAATCGCTTTTGATTTACCTGTATCTTTCAGATTTTTCAAGAACTGACTCCAACTATCAGAGAAGTCCTTAATCTGATTCTGTGTAATGCCAGGTGCAGAAGTAAGATTTTTCAATAAGTAATTTTTTAAAAGATCTAATGGCTCTAATGACTGACCACGATTATTTAAAATCTCAAACAACTGAAATGCACGTTCAATCGATGGTGCTGTAGTTTCAATTAACTTAACTTTAGTTGTTAAATACTGCAAGAAATATAATAATTTCTGAGGCTCATCATCATAAATACTTCTTAAATGCTGAAGAATAGATTCATAAACAGCTTCTAAGTTATTAGCGCTTGTATTATCCTCATCACTCACTAGAGCACCTTGTTTTATGATACTTTTATAAGTCTCTTTAAAATCTAAGTCCTGAGTATGAAGAATTTTGTAATCTACAAACTGTAAATTATTATCTAGTATTCTAAAGTACTCTTTAAAGCTAAATGTATGCCCCATCCACATATCTGCATTAGCACCTAAATTTCGGCGAGTCTCTTCTGCAATATCCATAAATAAATTATTTAATGCACAGAAAATAAGCGTCAATGTCGTAAGCCTTTGCTGACCATCGATAACATCAAATCTAGTCGGATTATTTTCATTGCTAATCAAAACAATATTGCCTAATAAATACCCAGGCAACGTATCTAATCTATCTGTATAGTTATCCGTATCTTCCTTGAAATCAGAAAAAAGTGTATCTACATCTTTATCTGTCCATACAAAACTCCGTTGAAAGTCAGGTATAACAAATTGATTTTTATTATCTAATATCCCCTTAATATCCTTCATTAAGGACGTAATTTCAGCCATGATATCCTCCCCATACCAAAATTTATTTTCTTATATCTATTAGATCATAAAAATAAGATGAAGATCAACACTTTAAATTCATCAAACTCTCAAAAGGCAAAATATTCTATACACAAAATAACCACCCTATACAAGAGTGGTTATTTTTGTCTTTAAAAGAAAATATTGATTTATTCTGTCCCCGAATGGGGGCATTTTATGTAACCTCAACAAAACGCAATGCTCATGGATTTATTAAAATATAAGGGATTTCCGTCCCCTATTGGGGATTAATAAATTTGACTAGTTAAAGCATTATATAAATTCATTATTACAACCTTATATAAGTTACCGTCCCCTGTTGGGGATCATTAAATTTAACTAGCATTATGCGTAATTAGTAAAGAATGTGAGAAATGGGAGGAGGTTTCCGTCCCCGAATGGAGATCATTTAATTTAACTCAATCTACCGAAAAGCCTGCTGAAAAGCCTAAAAAAGCAGTTTCCGTCCCCTATTGGGGATCAATAAATTTAACTTTAGACGCTATCAATGGTAGTCAACTATATGCAGTAGTTGAGTTTCCGTCCCCATTAGGGGATTATTTAATTTAACGAAATCATCAAGAATAGTACCTAAGCCGAGTGATTGGCTACTATGTTTTCGTCCCCATCAGGGGATTATTTAATTTAACACGCTAGAAAATTGCAAGAAAAGGAACAATTACCAATCGTAGAGTTTCCGTCCCCATTAGGGGATTATTTAATTTAACTTATTGGAGGTTTAAAATGAAAATCTTTATTAATTATCAACTATTTCCATCCCCATCAGGGGATCAATAAATTTAACGAAAATCGGTATATTTTGCCTTTGGAGATTGGCTTTAGGTTTGTTTCCGTCCCCTATTGGGGAGCAATAAATTTAACGTGAAAAGCTACCTATTCAAGATAGAAAATACGTAGCTACTGTATTTATGTCCCCTGGGGATTATTAAATTTAACCACCTGGTATATTAATCTACAAAACACAATGTTATAGGATTAGTTTTCCGTCCCCTTATGGGGATCATTTAATTTAACCCAACAATAAGGGTTATACATACATCAACTTGCGAGTATTCGTGTTTCCGTCCCCTATTGGGGAGCAATAAATTTAACACAATGCACGATGTTATACATTTATTCGTAAAAAGCCATGTTTATTTTCGTCCCCATCAGGGGATTATTTAATTTAACGAGACTCTAATAAGTGTATACGATGTACAAAATGACACAATGTAGTTTCCGTCCCCATCAGGAGATTATTTAATTTAACTATAAAGGTGTTCCGTATAGAAGCATGAATAATGCGGCCCGTATGTTTCCGTCCCCATCTGGGGATTATTTAATTTAACTATAAAGGTGTTCCGTATAGAAGCATGAATAATGCGGCCCGTATGTTTCCGTCCCCTAATGGGGATCAATAAATTTAACTGCGCTGCTTGATGAGTTTGAAATGGTTGCAGCATTGGGCTGGTAGTTTCCGTCCCCATCTGGGGATTATTTAATTTAACTGGTGGGTTACAGGCGAGGTGTTGGTGAAATGGTAAAACGTTGCTGTTTCCGTCCCCATCTGGGGATTATTTAATTTAACTTTTAAAAGGCTAGGCGGTACTATTAAGAATACTACCGAGATATTCAGTTTCCGTCCCCATCTGGGGATTATTTAATTTAACCTATGTTATTAGCGTTGTTAAAGAAAAATGGTATTGAATTATGTTTCCGTCCCCATCTGGGGATTATTTAATTTAACCATTCAGTATTATAGAGATTATGAAATATAGTATACACCGAGTTTCCGTCCCCATCTGGGGATTATTTAATTTAACTGATTGCCTTTGTCGTCGGTGAATACCATTTTTTGGTATTCTGTTTCCGTCCCCATCTGGGGATTATTTAATTTAACTACTTAAAGCTACTCAACTAGAGAAAGTCGAAGGTAAAGAAGTTTCCGTCCCCATCTGGGGATTATTTAATTTAACGAAGACGGTGTAATGTGCGATTATGCCAACGAAAAAGTATTAGTTTCCGTCCCCATCTGGGGATTATTTAATTTAACGCTGTAGACTCTAATGGTAATGAGGTTTACATCTTTAAGGTTTCCGTCCCCATCTGGGGATTATTTAATTTAACTTAAAAGCCAATTCTAAAAATGATAGCGAAAAGGCATTGTTAAAAGTTTCCGTCCCCATCTGGGGATTATTTAATTTAACAAAACGCCATTTTGAAGATACTTTATTCTTATTGGGTGTATTTGTGTTTCCGTCCCCATCTGGGAATTATTTAATTTAACCCTGTCTCTGAAACAATAAGTATTTACTGGTTCCAAAACCTAAAAAACGGCGGAGATTGTATTTCGGCCTCAAAAGGCACTTTAGCCAGCTAAAATAATACCGTTTAATCGCGCCACTATCACAACGGCGCAGATTTGTTTTTTCAAGGGTTAAATCTAGGTCTATTATAGCATAGCTTCAAGGGAAATGAAAAATATATGAAAACAGAGCTATCTCGTGACAAGATAGCTCTGTAAGAAAGTAAATCGTTATTTGAGTTGTCTTAATGATAACCTTTTATTTACAGCTCCCGTATATGATTGTTTTCTCTATAAACTCTCCTCCTTTTTCTCTCCCTTATTACTTCATCTCCCTCTACTTATTCTTCTCTTCCCCTCTAACGTTTTATCTCGTTAGGTCTCTCCAGGCGATAAATAGTTCGGCCACGACTTGTGGGTTTTGGCTGAGTTTGATGCGGGCTA
>OKWX01000197.1_pt1 | contig 26337 bp, 18 predicted proteins | sample 1607241 | NCBI WGS metagenome assembly OKWX01 (sample SAMN07501071, study PRJEB24779) | human gut metagenome | isolation source: stool | host: human infant | place: USA: Pittsburgh, PA
TATGAAGAAAAAATGTATGCTATTGGTCGTTTGCCAGGTGGCTTTATTAAACGTGAAGCACGTCCACCTGAATCTGCTATCTTGAATAGCCGTTTGATTGACCGTCCTATTCGTCCACTATTTGATAAAGGTGTACGTAACGAAGTACACGTTGTTGCTACAGTTATGTCCGTAGATCAAGATTGTGATCCTGCTATCTGTGGTATGATTGGTGCATCTGCAGCATTATCTATTTCCGATATCCCATGGGCTGGCCCAATTGCTGGCGTTCGCATGGGTCGTGTAAATGGTGAATTTGTCGTTAACCCAACAAAAGCACAATTAGAAGAAACTGATCTTAATATTGTAGTAGCTGGTACTAAAGATGCTATCCTCATGGTTGAAGGTGGCGCTCAAGAGGTTCCAGAAGAAACCATTCTTGAAGTTATCATGGCTGCTCACGAAGAAATTAAGAAAATCGTTGCATTCCAAGAAGAAGTAAAAGCTAAAGTAGGCAAGGAAAAACGCGTATTTGAAAGTAAAGACGTACCTGCTGAAATCGCTGATGCAGTTCGCGCATATGGTCACGATAAACTTGACGCAGCAGTTCGTTGTGCAGATAAACAACAACGCGATGCACAAGAAACAGAAGTACGTGAAGACGTTTTAGCACACTTCGCGGAAATTTATCCAGATAACTTAGCTGATGTAAATAAAGCATTCGATGCAATGACGAAGGAAATTGTTCGTCATATGATTACTGTTGAAAAAATTCGTCCAGATGGCCGTAAACTTGATGAAGTTCGTCCAATCTCTTGTCGTACAGGCGTATTGCCTCGTACACATGGTTCTGGCCTATTCACACGTGGTCAAACTCAAGTATTGAACGTAGCTACTGTAGCGCCATTGTCTGAAAAACAAACAATTGATGGCATCGGTTTAGAAACAGAAAAACGCTATATTCACCACTACAATTTCCCATCCTTCTCCGTAGGCGAAACTCGTTCCTCCCGTGGTCCTGGCCGTCGTGAAATCGGTCATGGTGCTTTAGCTGAACGTGCATTGGTACCTGTCATTCCTAGCGAAGAAGAATTCCCATATGCATTGCGTCTAGTATCTGAAGTATTAGAATCCAATGGTTCTAGTTCTATGGCTTCCGTATGTGGTTCCACATTGTCCTTGATGGATGCTGGTGTACCTATTAAAGCTCCTGTAGCTGGTATTGCAATGGGTCTTGTAACACAAGGTGAACACTACACAATCTTAACAGATATTCAAGGCATGGAAGATGCTCTTGGCGATATGGACTTTAAGGTGGCTGGTACTGCAAAAGGTGTAACTGCCATCCAAATGGATATTAAAATTTCTGGTTTGTCTCGTGAAATCCTTCACGAAGCATTGGAACAAGCTCATAAAGGTCGCATGCACATCATGGGCATTATGCTAGATACCATTGCTGAACCTCGTCAACAAATGTCCCAATACGCTCCACGCATCATTACAATGAAAATTGATCCAGACAAAATCCGTGACGTAATTGGTTCTGGCGGTAAAGTAATCCGTAGCATCATTGACGAAACAGGTGCAAAAATTGACATCGAAGATGATGGTACAGTATTCATTGCGTCTGTAGACCAAGAAGGTGCTGCAAAAGCGCAACAAATCATCGAAAACCTTACTAAAGAAGTTGAAGTAGGTGAAGTATACCTTGGTAAAGTAACTCGCTTGATGGCATTTGGTGCTTTCGTAGAAGTATTACCAGGTAAAGAAGGTCTTGTACATATTTCTAAACTTGCAAAAGAACGCGTTGAAAATGTAGAAGACGTTGTAAATGTAGGCGACGAAATTATGGTTAAGGTTATCGAAATCGATAAACAAGGCCGTATTAACTTGTCCCGTAAAGATTGTTTGAAATAAGAGGTGTTACATGGATATTCGTGGCTTTGAAGTAGTTTCTGCTTTTGAAGAACAAAATATCAATTTACCAACACGTAAAACCACAGAAAGCGCAGGCTATGATATTGAATGCGCTGAAGCTGTTACATTAGAACCAAATCAAGTAGTTCTCGTGCCAACAGGTCTTAAGGCTTTCATGGCATACGACGAATACCTTGCTATCCACATCCGTTCTAGCATGGCTATCAAACGTAAACTAGCTCTTGTAAATAGCACAGGCATTATCGACAGCGATTACTATAATAATGAGGAGAATGAAGGTCATATCATGATTGCCCTCCTAAACTTTGGCAACGAACCTGTTACCCTTGAAAAAGGCGAACGCGTTGCACAAGGTATTTTCTCTAAATACCTTATCACCAACGATGACGACGCTACAGGCGTACGTACTGGTGGTATTGGTAGCACTGGGACTATGTAAACTACATATAATTCTGAACAGAATGGTGAAAGCCGCTCAACTTAGGTTGGGCGGCTTTTTGGTGTGTAAAAAATTACGTATAGGGTTAGATATACTAAAGTTAATTTATAATCATGTTTATTCTGTTTCGAAGAAATGGTAAATCAACTCTAGGAGGAATATAAGAAAATCATGAATAAAGTATTATGCTAAAAATGAATAAAATATGAAAATTTTTATGAATGTTTTATGAAGTTTTAACAGTGCGATAATACTTTATTGGTAAAATATTGTAGAGATGTTGTATTTTATATAGTTTAACTTATATATTTTAAGTTTATTATTATACATTAGATGTAATTAATATAGAAATAGACTAAGTTTATTTAGTAGTAATGATGTATATGGAGGAGTTTTTGTTATGATTACTTATTCAACTAAATTTCCAGTAAATGATTCATTAACCAAAAAAGAATTTATTAATACAATTATTAAATGGAATCAAGGTAGTAAATATGACAAAATTAATTCTTTGTTGTGGGATGGGTTAAGTTTTGAGTATTCTTGGAAGCAAGAAAATATCAGTTTATCCATACAAGAGATTCCAGACAAAGAAATAGTAGCATCTAGATTAAAAAAAGAAGATGAACATGGAGTTTGGTTAACAGATTTTATATTGGATCGAATAAATAAAATGATATCTATTTCAGTATCATTAGAAACTACAGAGTTTACAACGGATTTTTTTCCAACTTATTATCCACCTTATTTTGTAAAATTAATCGTTTTTGGGGAATACTCTGGTAATGATAATGGGATAATGGTGTTAAATCAAGAACATAGTATTTTAGACTGTGCGGACTTTTTTAAGGGAATTGTTAATAAAATGTTATCATCAACTTTACCTGTAGTCTATGTGGCTAGGAATGATGTAGGTAAAAATCCATTAGATGTAAATAAATTAGCATTTAGACTTCAAGGGGTAGCTCATGTATTATTTGAACCAGAGGAAGGTATTGAGCTAGAGGGATTTTCCGATGTATTGGATGATAAAAAATCTAGATCTGGAAAACTATTTATATATTACCCAAATCATAATAAAAAAAGTAGAATTTTTAATATGAATGGAGTAAATCAAACAGCAGAATATTTAGAAGATAGGGTTGTTAATGATATTTATAATTATATGAACTCTAGAATGAGAAAACCTATAGAAACTTGGGATGGAGTTTTAAATGAAAAACTTCATATGGAGAATACAAAATTATTATCTAATCAAAGTGCAATTAAAGATGAAAATAATGAATTATATGAAATATTTGGTGAACAACTAGAAAAAACAGAAGAACTAAATTTTAAGTTGAACAATGAGGTACAACGTTTAACAGCGGAACTCCAAGGACTAAGAATGAAATATTCAGAAAAAAATAAAAATCCTATTTTATTCTTAGGAGATGAGAAAGAGTTTTATACTGATGAAATAAAAGAAATTATATTAGATATCATATTTGAATATCAAAAAAGATGTAAGAAAGATACAAGAAGATGGCATATTATATCAGATTTATTAGAGTCTAATGAATTTAAAGGATTAGCAGGAAAAAGGAAAGAACAGATAAAGACTGCATTAAAAGGTTATAGAACTTTGAGTAGTTCTTTAAAGGGATTGCTTGAAACTTTAGGCATACAAATTTCTAGTGATGGGAAACATTATAAATGGACATATTATGGAGATCATAGGTATGTAGCGACAGTAGCAAAAACCTGTAGTGATGCACGGGCGGGAATGAATATATCATCTACTATAGAAAAAATAATGCTTTAAATATTATCTATATAAATTAATACTATATAGATATATTATAATAATATTTTTTATTTTGGAGGAGAATAAAGATGGCATTTAATCCGAACAATTACAAAGCACCTGAAGCTAAGAAGTTACCTGTAGTTTTATTACTAGATATTAGTGGTAGTATGAGTGGGGCTAAGATTGATAGTCTCTATGATGCTACTATCGATATGATTGAAACATTTTCTGCGGCTCAAGCAAAGGAGCAAGTTATAGATGTTGCAATTATTACTTTTGGAACCAATGTAGAATTGCATACAAAATATACACCTGTTAAAGATTTACAAGCTAAAGGTATTAGTAAATTCTCGGCTTCTGGTTTGACACCAATGGGAACTGCATTAAGAATGGCAAAGGACATGATTGAAGATAAGAGTGTAACGCCTTCAAGAATATATCGACCAGCAGTTATATTAGTATCAGATGGCGCACCAAATGATGATTGGAAGGAAGCGATGGATAAGTTTATTAGTGAAGGACGATCCTCAAAATGTCAAAGATTTGCAGTTGCTATTGGTAACGATGCAGATAGAAGTATTCTTGAGAGATTTACACAGGATCCAAATGCAGTTTTATTTGCTGAAGATGCAAAGGATATTTCGGAACAGTTTAAGACAATCAGTATGTCTATTTCTACAATGGCTGTAGCACCTAATTCAAATAGTGTACCTACGCCTTCAACTGCACCAAAGTATGATAATAATACCGTTAACGATGACGATGATGATTTATATTAATTCTGAGGGAGGAACAAACTATGGCACAGGCAATTGGAGATCCAGAGGAAATTAGAAGTTTTTCAAATGCACTTGAACATTATTTGAACACGGTAGAGGAAGAAACAGGAAGATTAAATTCTGCTTTTGAACAGTTAGGAGAATCTTGGCAGGATCAGCAGAGAGCTAGTTTTGAGGAAACTTACAAGCAGCTGATTAATGCTCTTCAGAATTTTAAGGAGAATGCGTCTGAACAGATCCCGCATTTAAGGACAATGGCGGAAGATTTAAGCACGTATTTGGGAAGGTAGTGAAACAGTTTGAGTACAGCTGCAAGTGTTTTTGAAGTTAATGCAATAAGTAATGCCACACAGGAATTAAGTCAAATAAAAAATAGCTCCTATGATACTTGCAATGATGGACTGAATCAAGCAAGGCAGTTGTTGGAAGAAACCCAAACAGAGGAGCAAACCAGCAGGACTATGCTAGATATTGCTAACGGTGTTGAAATGGCCAAGCATGCCATTGTAGTTGAACTAGAGGTTAGACTTGCGGCTGCTCTTGCTGATTTGGCTGCAGTTACTCCAGATCCTATTGTCATGGCTACAGTAGGAGCCAGAATAGCTGATATAGAGTCTCAATTGGTTCTGGCTAGACAAGAATATGAGGAAGCAGTTAGACATCGTGAAGCTTTGGAAAGAAGATACGAAATGGCTGTCAAAGCTATGAATCTTGCACAAGAAAGACACGATACCTTGCTGATGTATTTTGAAACTGGGAAAAAAAGTATTGAGGTTACGGTAGATAAAGGATGTGCAAGGCTGAATTTTGCATATCAAGATTTACAAAAATATGTATCAAGGATTGCACCAGATGTTAGAAATAACCTTCATAAATGGTTTAATGATAAACCCAAAGAAAATACCCCTGTTCGTCCTAATGAAATTAGGGATAAACTTGATGTTGACGAGAATGTTGTAGATACCATTCTAGAGTACTTATATGCAACTGATATGGGATTTAGAGCAAATGTTGATAGCTACTGCAACGAGATGAAAATAGGAAATGAAGTGGGGGCGGAGTTAAAGATTAAGAAGCAGATGGTCGGAAGACTGTGTGAGGAAATTGTTATTAGGGCGTTTAAACCGATAAGTACACAAATAAGTACCCAAATGAAGGAGTCACTTCCGAATGGACGTTATACGAAGGTTGATTTGATAGTATATGGACTTACAAATCCATTGGTGCTAGGTCGTGGTGTTGGTATGGGAGCAAGAGAAGGTGGAAGTTTGGCTGTTGAAGTTAAGTCTGGTCATAGCTCGTATTTATACCAACAACTAAGTCATATGCAGGATCAAGCATTTGGACATAAAAGTTGTGATGCTTCTTGCGTAATATGTACAAGAGATATACATGATTTATCTCTGGAAAAGGAGAATGAACTTAGAGAAAAACTTAGAGACGCAGGTTCACCTATGATAGGTATGTTGCCTCGAAAAGATGATTTAGATAATAGATGTATTAACTTTGTAAAGGGAAAATTGAAAGATGTTTAGTGAAGTGCGTAGTCAATTAAGCAGTAGTAAATCCACTTTTTCTGAAAAAGTTAATGATTCATTTGGTGGTGCCATTGTAAGAGATGTATATGAGCCTTTTGAAGGTGATTTGCAGAAATTGGATTTTGCATGGGATGAAGCTGAAGTGAAAAAAATGGAGATAATGACTCTTCTATTGGAGCTTCGGACCATACTGTAGGAAGAAGGGAGATCATGGAGAGAAATCAGGAAACAATGGAAGGCTTGTTGCATTGTTTAGATGATTCTATTACTTCTAGAGATAGAAGATATAAAACGTTAGATGCACAATACAAAAATGCAGAGGGACACATTTTACATAAAGAATATGATGCGTATTCGTCAAGAAAGGAATCTATAACAAGAAGATTTAAGAATGAAGCAATAGATTACCAAGAAAAAATAGATAGACTGTGCCAACGAATACGCAAAAGTCAGCCTTCGTTAATGGAATTATCTTCTGAATCTATAAATACAAAAAATAGATTTCCAAGAAATATAGCATTGGGAAAATTGCATGTTACATTCAATAATTTGGATTTTTTTGTTCCTAAGACCTTCTCGTTTCCGTTTGAGAAACCTATGTATATTTGTGATGGGTCAAAAGAAGTAATTCTTCACAAAGTTTTACTAAGGCTTCTGTTTGCATTACCTGTTGATAAACAAGAATATTTTATTTTTGACCCTATAGGCTTGGGAAAGACAGTAAGTAAATTCAATTCGTTGTTTTCAAATGAGAAATTATTTCCTCAAAAGAAAATTCTATCTTCTACTCTGGAATTGAAAGCCGCATTAAAAGATATTACGAAGTACATCCTTGATTTACAAAGTAATGTATTCAACATTGCTACAGATTGTCAAGATTGGGATTCATATAATAGAAGGCTATATTCGCAACGAGAATTAAGAAGAATGTTGCCTTATAAAGTTTTTATTTTCACTGCAGTTCCAGATGGAATGGATCAAGAATGTTTTAATATGTTTAGGACATTAATTGTTCATGGAAAACAGTGTGGTTTGCTAGTACTATTTTCATTTAATGAAGCTATTTTGAATACAGAAGATAGCAAAATGAAAAAAATGGAAATTGAACTGCGAGGTTGTATTAAAAATAGTGTTCAGTTACACAAGGTCTTTGAAGAAGATAACATTAGTAATAGATTTGAAAATCTTGAAATTGAAAATGTTGGTGAAAAATTTCCAGATGATTATCAACTGAGTATTTTATTAGACGAATTAAAGGGTATAGCGGAAAAACAGAATAGTCAAGGAATGTCTTTTGATGAAATTATGGAACATGGTCCAATGTTCAATTGTAATTCACGAAATGGGTTGTTGATTCCAGTGGGGTGTGGAGCATCAGGAAATAGTTTTATTGAGTTGGATATAGGAGATGCAACGCCTCATTTTCTTATTGGCGGAACAACAGGTTCGGGTAAATCAAATTTCTTACATAATTTGATTATGAGTGCATGTTGTCGTTATTCACCGAATGAAATGAGAGTTTATTTGTTGGATTTCAAGGAAGGTGTTGAGTTTAGTCAGTATGCAAATCCTAATTTAAAACATGCAAAACTTGTAGCAACTGAAGCTGATACAGAGTATGGAATTACTGTATTGAAACATTTGGTTGAAGAAAAAGAGAAACGTTATACTGCATTTAAGACATGTGGGTGCAAGGATATTCAAGGCTATAGAGATAAGAATCCAAATGAAATAATGCCAAGAATAATGGTTGTTATTGATGAATTTCAGGTATTATTTGGAAATGCTCAAAAGGATCAGACGATTTCAACACTCGAAATGCTTGCGAAACAGGGACGAGCATGCGGTATTCATTTGGTGTTGGCAACTCAATCATTAAAAGGAATTGATTTTTCAACACTAGGTCCACAGTTTGGTGGAAGAGTTGCATTAAAGTGCTCCGCAGAAGATTCAAAGTATTTGTTAGGTGGAATTACATCAAATAATGAAGAAGCATCAGAATTGAAAGTTCCATATGCAATATTAAATACATCTCAAGGAAGCGTTTCTGGAAATATAAAATTTATGATTCCAAGAGCTGAGGAAAAGAAAATAGCAGAGTGGATTGCAAAAATTGAAAATAAGTGTAATGACATCAGCATAGAAACTGAAACTAAAATATTTGAAGGACAGAGTCTCCCGACAAGATCTTCAAAATCAAATGTTTCACAAAATACTAATTTTCAGATTACTTTTGGCGAGCTTATGGATTACAATGCTGAACCGTTTTCAATTAATTTTAGACCACGAGTTACAGATAATCTCCTAATTTGTGGCCATGATGACATCATTAAGAAGAGTTTGCTAGATTCGGTCATTGAGTCAGCTTTGGAAAGTGAATACTGTGAAGAAGTAATTTATGTTGGTGATGTCAATGATATGATTGATACTGCATTAGGTTCAAAAGTGGATTGTTTTTGGTCAATGAAAGATTTTTGCGAAAAATATACGGAGTGTGTTTTTGATAAAAAACGAGTTCTTATTATAGACAATTGTAATCTGACAAAACAAATTGGTTATGCACCGACAATGTATGGAACACCAAAGCCGGAAGCGACTTTCTTTAAAGATTATTTAGATAATGCAAACGAAAAGGGAAGCTATATTATTGCATTTTATGAAGGAAGTAACCGAATTAAGAACTGCGGTGTTCCCAAAGATGAATTTAATTATAGAATAGGATACTCAGTTAATGTGGATGAAAAAAATTTCTTGTTAGGAGCTGGCTCACAATCAAATGTGTCAGTGAAGAAGAATCGAGCTTTCCTTGTTGATAATTTAGAGTTAAAAGCATGGTTTAGACCATATTCAGTATAGGAGGGGATTCATTGAGTAAAATAGTAAATATAGTAGTAGATGCTTCTGGAAGTATGGCGGAAGATGATAAAAACGCTGTAATAAAATATCTGTTAAATGGAATATGCAATGTAATGGGAACACCCGATTTTGACAGTATCGAATTTGCATTGTATCAGTGGGGACAAGAAAGTAAGAAAATAGAGAATTTGGAAAAAGCAAAAATTGAGTTTGCAGGAAATTCATCGCTTTCGGGTATAGAAGAACTAAAACAAATGATAGATGAAAATCAAACATTGATTTTCGTCAGTGATGGAAATTTCAATAGTGGAGATAAGGTACAAATCAAAAAAATGAGTGTAAACATCATACCTATTTTTGTTGGTATTGATGCGAACAGGTCGATTTTAAAAGATATTGCCACTGAGAAAGTGGTTTATTCAGTGACTGATTTTATGCAAGCAATTCACGAATGTGTGTAGATTAATACGAATGTGAGGTGATATGGTGATTTTGGGTGGAATATCGATAATGGGAAGTTATCATAATGTGAATCAAGATTCTTTTTTATGCAAACCATATAAAGATGGATACATTATGGTAGTTTCTGATGGAATGGGTAGTAAGTCACTTTCACATTTGGGTTCTAAATGTATATGCGAATGTGTATATGATGTAGTTAGTAATTATGCTTTTGATTTAGATGTAATAAGTTTTAAAGATATTATTTATGCGTGTCATGAAGAGTGGAAAAAACGTTTATCTGATTTTGATATTAAGCAGTGTTATGCAACATTGCTTGTAGCTGTGATAAGAAAAAAGACAATTAAAGCTGCTAGATTAGGTGATGGTTTTTTGGCCATCTATGCGGATGGAAAAGTTACATGTTTATATGATAAAAAAGAAAATTATTTTGCGAACGAAACGGATTGCTTGAAGGAAAACCTAGACCGAGAAAAGATTGAGATAGTTAAAATTGAATATTCAAAATATCAAGGAGCAGTATCATGTACTGATGGTGTTGAAATAGGAACAATGCAAGAAAAAGATATAATAGGGTTTACTCAAGAATTTGTGGATGAATATTCTAATAAGGAAAAAGAGGAAGTGATTGAAGAAATAGAGTCATGGTTAGAAGATTGGCCAGGAATGGATGATAAAACCTTGGTTTTCGTGATGGGAGGTGAGAGATAAATGGCTAAAGATATATATGTTGATACATATGGTAGAAGTCATGTCGCATCAAAGGAGTTAAGTAGTGGTGGACAGGGCATTGTTTATCTAACTGAAGAACCGAATGTGTTGCTCAAATTGGAGTGGAATCGAATTACTCAGGAAACTGAGAAAGATACTTCTAATAATGATAAGTTTGATGACATAAGAATTTTACCAATGTTAGAGAATACAAACATAACGCTTCCACAGACAATATTAAGAGATGTTGTGGGATATACCATGAAAATGTTAGATGGCATGGTGTCATTTGAAAAAGCTTTTAGTGGAGATGATTATGACCCCCCCGATAATGAGTGGATTAATGGCATGAAAGAAGCTAATGAATACATCGGAGTTAGATTACAGAAATATATTGCAACAGGTGGAATGCGTAAGAGATTGAATGCGTTCTTAAATGCATCATGCGTACTATCGAAAATTCATGCTAGTGGTCTTGTATATTGTGACATATCAGAAAAAAATATGTTTGTATCTGCGGATCCCCAAATCTCACACGTATGGTTGATTGACTGTGATAATTTGAGTTTCATGAAAGAATCTATGAAAAAAAGGGATGGAGGGTTGCATAGCCCCGGCTATGGTGCTCCAGAAATATACGAAGACAAGGGTAAGACTATGTATTCTGATGCCTTTTCTTTTGCAATAGCATTGTTTTGGGAATTGACAATGAGCCATCCATTTAAGGGATTTGCAGCATTGGCGATGTTGGATGAACTTGATATGCTAGACGGACCTGAGGAAGATTATACTTGTAAGGGAGACTTTGCTTGGGTATGTGATGAAGAAGATGACAGTAATAGATCATCTTCTGGGATGCCGATAGAAATGTTTATTAATGTGTCACTTTTTGAAAAGTTCCAAAAGACTTTTAGTGAAAACGGAAGAAGAAACAGGCAAAAACGGACAACGATGCCAGAATGGACTTATGTTTTGGCAAAAGAATTAGACCATGTGGTTAGATGCAAATGTTGTCAAATGGATTATTACGGAGATGAGTCATCAGTTTGTCCGTGGTGTGATGCTGAAAATAGTGTAATAAAAGTTACTGCATATAAGGTTGTTGGAGAGAAAAAGAAATTCAAATGGGATTTTTTACGTGAGGTATCTGAAGGTGTGATTAATGTCCCATTGAGAGTATTAGAAGGCTTTAATAGCAACCATCTAGATGAGAAAGCTTTTAGAATCACTTGTTTAGAAGATGGAATTGAAATTGGAGATCTATCGAATCAATATGATTTTTTTGTGAACGATAGTATGGGAAAGCAAATATATGGAAGTACAAAATTTAATTTTACGAACAATATTGTGCTTTCTGCCATCGATAGAAGAAATGGTAATGCTTATTTATTAGAAATTGAGTTGAAGCAATGATAATAAATGAATTGATGATGAATCAAGATAGTCGTTTTACTGATATACAATGTAAGATGGCGATTAAACAAAAGATTGTTGCAAAGAACGGTCGAGTTGAAATGATCGGGGACAATCAATTTAAGTTTATAACTAAAGATAATGTAATAGATTTTTCGATTGTAGATAAAAATGATGCAAAATTAATAATGGAGTCATTTAATCGACACTTTTATTGTCTTGCAAATGTTACTGGTTGTAGTGATAACATTGAAGAGGGAAAAGTGTTTTTTCTTCATATAGGTTTCTTTTATAATTTACAACGCTGGGGAAAAACACCAATTATTCTCAGTGATGAAATGAAAAGCAATATTGAAAAACAGTATGTAAAAGGTAGAGAAACATTAGAACAAGTTTTAGAAGATAATTTTCGACTTTCTGATAGTGTCAGCTCTTACTTTGCATATACAAGTGGAAAATACTATTTTGGCATTGATGAACATGATGGAGCAGAAATGGAAGATGCCGATAAAGAAAAAATACCTTTACAGAAAGAAAAAAAGGAAGAATCGGCAATATCAGAGAATGAATCCATAAAGGAAGAAAAGTTAGATAAAGGCAAGATAGATCAAATTATCGAGAAAGAAAAACAAAAGAAAGACACACTGGTTATTTATGGTCGTGAGTTCTATATATATGTTTCTATTCGGGGTGATAAGTTCAATGAAAAACTATATGTTGAAAAAGTAGGAAAAAGAAAACAGAACGCACCAATGATGCGCATGGCGGAAGGGACTTTAGAATTTTTTGATCATAATTCTATCCTCTCAAAAAAAGTAAAGGATACATTAGAAAGTACAAAAGGATATTTAGATTTATGGAATCAATATGCTGAACAAGAAGGAAATCTTTTGTTAGAGGAAGTTCGAAAGATTGGTTTAATAACTGTAAATCGTGATGCCGCAACCTTTGATAGTGAAGGTATTCATTTGCCTTATTCAGGCTTAACAAAAGAAGCCGAAGAATTGATAGTTAATGATACTTATTTATTCTTTTCAGATGAAATACCTGTGTATTTGGCAGATCGTGAAATGACATGGAGCGATTACAGAACTTTATCAAAAGAAGCAAGTCAAATAGGATATTCGATTAATAAAGGAGTACAAGTAAGGGTCAATAAAAGAAAAAATGGTGGATTTATTATTGAAGCCGAAGACGGCCAACTTCCAAAACAAAAATATATCTCCTTGTCTATGTTGGGAGATGAAAGACAGATAGCAAGAAGAGAAGATGCAAGAAAGAGAATTGCAGACGGAAAAGCTGCAAATCCAGCACTAGGATTGGTTTTAGAGGGACAACTTACTGAAGAATTAGGTGCATATTCTACAAGAAAGAAAATAATGCCTTTATCTAGTTTTGTTAAGAAAAAGATTTTTAAATATGATCCGACAGAAACACAGAAGAAGGCAATAGATATTGCACTTAATACACCAGATATTGCAATTATACAAGGTCCTCCTGGAACAGGAAAGACAACGGTTATTACTGCAATTGTTGAGCGTCTGAACGAATTATGCGATAAGCGAGAGAAAGTAAATGGACAAGTATTAATAACGAGCTTTCAGCATGATGCAGTAAGAAATATTATTGAAAGATTAAGAATTAATTCATTACCAACAATTAAATTTGGCAAGCAAAATCGAGCTGAAGAAGAGGATCTAACTAGGGAACGAGTTATTGAAGAGTGGTGCGAAGAATACATTGCAAGGTTGAACGAAAAGAATCCTGAACTTATTGAAACTGAAAAGAGAAATAGGTTAAGTCGTTTGCATAATTTGTATTTAATATATCCAAGTGATAAAAATACTTTAGAGTTTTTGCAATGTGCGAAAGAAATAAATAATGATGTAGAACTTGATAAAAAAATAAGTAGAATGATTGAATCAATAAGCGTTAGTGGTGGTAACAAGACTTCGGAACTATTAATGCTTATTAGAAGACTAAGAACTACAAAAGAAGGATTTATGGATGACGGAGCAGACAATGCGGATTATCTACTACAAAATCTTGAGGACATGGGAATAAATCAAAGTATACCAGAAAACAGAAAGGTTTTTGATATTCTTGATGAGGCGGCAATGTGTTATGGAAAAGAGCCGGGTGAAGAGTTATTAGAAAAATTCTGCGATGTGAAAACATATTTATTGGATAAGTGTGTTCCTAAACCTTCATATAAAAAAGAAGTACCTAATGAGGAAGTATCAAATATTTATAAACAAATAAATCAGAGCGTAAAAAAACATCAAGATGAGAAAGCTGCAATTTTAGCTGATTTGTTGAAGGAGTTACGAACTAATAGGTCTGAGGTGGAAAGGTCTTTAGAACACTACTTGTTTGTCTATTCTGCGACTACACAGCAAAGTGAAGGTGTTGAGATTAAAGAAGCTAAAGGAATAAATAAATATTCAGATGAACATCCTGAATACGAAACTGTTATTGTAGATGAAGCTGCACGAGTAAGTCCAACAGATTTAATGATTCCATTAGCGCAGGCAAAAAAGAGAATTATTTTGGTGGGAGACCATCGACAGTTACCACATATTTACGATGAAGAAGTTTTTGAAAGTATGAAAGAGAATGGTGAAACTGTTGATATGAACAATATCAAAAAAAGTATGTTTGAGTATCTTTTGGAAAAAGCAAGAGAACTTGAGAAAATTGATAATGTTCCTAGAACGATTGTTTTGGATGCTCAATACAGGATGCACCCTATGCTAGGTGATTTTGTAAATGAAGTGTTTTATCAACCTAATGATGAGCAGTTTGCATCTCCTATGCCAGCTTCAAATTATCAACAGTCCATTTCTAAAAAAACTCTTCCGTTGGAGTGGTATGACTTCCCTGATAATTACGGTAAAGAACATAAAGAGGGAACAAGTAGAGTAAGAGATTGCGAAGCTGATTTTATAGTTGAAAAAATTGAGTATTACATGAAATTGGAAGAAGGAAAGAATCTTTCATATGGAGTAATCACATTCTACAGTGAGCAGGTTAAAAGCATAAAACGAAAACTTAAAAATAAGTTAGGTGACGATGCAAAGCGAGTACGAGTGGGAAGTGTAGATGCTTTTCAGGGAATGGAATTTGATGTTATCTTTTTGTCGGTTGTTAGAAGCAATGATAAGAAACCGATGGTTAGAATTGATAAGAATTCAAAGCCAGAACCAATTAATTATGATTATTTAGAAAAGTATAAAGGAATTGACAAAAAACAGATTGATAAGAAAACAGAAGAATACAAAGAGTGGGAATTATATCGTGATAAAGTTGGAATGCAGAATTATGGTTTCTTAATATCTGAGAACAGATTATGTGTTTCTTTAAGTAGACAGAAAAAATTACTTATTGTTGTGGGAAATACTGAAATGTTTTGCAAAGGTGAATGGGGACGTATTGCAGAAGTATGCGTACCAGGAATGAAAAGATTGTATGAACTTTGTAAGGGAGAGAATGTGATATATGATGGCCAATCTGAAAGTTTTTAGTTTATTCAAAACTAAGAATTATGCTGAATGTTTTCCTAATATTTCAGTACTTGGAAAAAAAGTTGATTTTTTCTTAGAATGTAGCTCCTATGATGTTATTTTGCCGGTCAAGGTAAAGGGGGATAGTAAGCTAGATGTATTTGAAGAAGCTGTATTGAAGTTGATTGCATATAAAACAACAACATCTGAGGATATGGCTGATATATTGTGTCTGACACCTGATTTGGTAAATTTTATTATCATTAGATTACAAGAGATGGACCTCCTTCAAGATAATGGTAGGGATTTGACCGAGCAAGGGAAAAAATATATTCGTGTCGATGAAAAAATTACAGGTGACGCAAATGTTGAGTTTGCGCAGGCAAAAGTCTTTGTCATAAATCAGACAGGAGAAATATTGCCTTACATACAAAAAGGTGAATTAATATCTGATCCTATAGAAAATATTCAAGGATCAATATTAACTGTTGAATATGGAACTGTGGGTAATCCGATAAGAATTAAGGGAAAAATCCTTCGACAAAACAGAGCCGATAAAAAGAAAGAAATGCTTCAAAGTTCTTCTTTAAGAGCGGCGATAGATAAATACAATAAAATAGTAAAAGAAAATGTTAATTTTGATTCTATCGAATATGCCCAAGAATGGGCTATTGAGAACACTTCGTCTGATGATGTATATTTTCATATGCAAGCAGTTGTCCAAGACGGAAATGTTGATGAAATATTAGTTTCAGATGGATTAGTAGTAAATATAGACTTTGTAAATGATTATATAAAGAGAAACCATCTGGATTTTATTTCAGTGGTAAAAGAAAGAGCTACAAAGAATATTATTCAAGAATCAGATGATGACACAGACGAAGATACGAAGGTTACACCAAATTATAAATATCGTGAACTAAGAAGTTTAATGTCAAAAATTAATTCTTTTTCACAAGTATATGATTGCTCTGATGATGAAGATGAAAGTGAAAATGATGCATCTGTAAGCCTTGATGAAAATCAAATGCTGCAAGCCGAGCAAAAAAAGTTTATTTTAAATTGTTATTCGGCTTTTGAATGGAGTTTATTCTATTATGATGCAAAATATCCAATGAATAGTAATGTTAGTAGCATAATTGAGAATCAAACTGCTTTTCAGAATGCAAATACATTGATTCAGATGGCAACGAAAATTGGAGTGATAGATCCGAATAGATATGAAGAAATGTTCTATTCTTTGGATAGTAATAGAATCAAAAGAATGTTTAGAACAAATACTCCTGAATTAAGAGTTGCCCTGAGTTTAGCAATTGTAACATCAGTTCATAATGGTCAGTGTGAATTTAGAGAGTTGTTTAATAAAAGACCAGGTTTGTTTAGAGTCCTGCGTAATCTGTTTAGAGAACATGGTAATTTATCTCATCAGACTTTTACTAATGAGATAGATAAAAGAAGAAATAAAGAAATCTATGATTTGTTGATTGATTTTATTACGATATTACAACCTGACTATGATATTGGAGCAAATAGTGGAGTAAAGAATAGAAGAGTGTTATCTCAAATTTCGCAGGATAAGTTAAATGCGGAAGTAAGTCTTTCTAAAAGATTAGGTGCTTTGTATTATTATAATTTGTTGCCGGAAACAATAAAAGAAGAATGGATTCTAGTATCGCCAGACAAGGTGCATTATCCTGAAGCGGCAGAATACTTCGATATATTGTATAGGATTATGCAAGATACATTATATTATGCTTTGAAGGATATAAGAAAAAATCCACAGCTATGTAAAACGGAAATTCTTTCTAAGTTAAAAGAAAAGGGAGTAGTTTCAAATAGTTTTGATACCGTAAATGAAATTTTTGTTGCGAAGATATTAATGAGTGAAAATGCTACATTGGGTGCCAACGCAATGGTGTATCTGTATTATCAAAAAGACAATGTAGTTAATGAACTGAAGAATGTAAATTTTGTTCAGATTATTGAGCAGTTAGTTCAATTGAGAAAACATGGCAATAATGTGGCATTAAGTGTAAATACGCGGAATCTAAATAAGATTAGAGATAATATGCTCGACATTGTAAAACTGATAGGAGGAAACTAAATGAGCACTGAAGTAAAGCAGGATATAGAGCAAGAAATTTCACAGGAAGTAGCACAGGAAACAAAAATAATATGTGAGATTGAAACTGAAAACCATGTTGTAGAATCAAATCCAGAAGTTGATATTGAAGCAGTAAAAAAAGCTCTAGAAGCAAGAGAAGCAGAGTTGGCAAAATGGCAGAATGAATTAGCTGTGAAAGCAAGTGAGCTAGAAGCAGAATCAGTTCGAATCCATCAAAAAAATATTGCTCTCGATGAAAGGAAAAAGACAATTGAAGAAGGTCTAAAACTTAAAATTAATGCAAAATATGCTGAAGCTAAATCAAAATTATCGGAAGAACAGGCAAAGAGTAGAGCAGATTTTGTAGCAGAGCTAGATGGAAAGAGAAGCGAATTTGAAAAGAACAGACAGAAAGCTATTTCGGATTTAGATAAGGAACTCGAAGGGCTTAGAACAGAGGCAAAAAAAGAATTAGATGCCTTAAGAAAGAGCCAAGAAGCAGAGTTAAAGAAGGCAAGAGAAGATAGCGAAAAGGAACTTCAGAAACAACGTGAGGAACAAAAAGCAAAGTTAAAAGAAGTAAGAGAGTTAGCACTGCAGCAGCTTGAAACTGAAAAGGCAGAACGAACCGCTGAATTGACAAGAGGTGAGTCTGCACTTAGTAGTGAGCAAGCAAGGGTACAAGCTGAAAATACTAGAGTTGAAGGTTTGGAAAAGGAACTCGAAAAAAGAGAAGAAGATTTGCTTGATCAACAGAGAGTTTTAGAACGTGATAAGAGAAGATTAGAAAGAGAACGTTCAAGAATTGAGGAGGCTGATAGTAATCTCACTGAGGTTGTAAACCAGAAAATAGAGGATACTATTAAAAATTTGAATCAACTAATAGATACGAAGAATAAGGAATTAGAGAGTTTAAGGGAACAGTTAGCCGGGACTATTGGAGAAATCGAATTCGTAAATAGTTTCAGAGAGGCGTATGGAGAGGATCCACAAGTATTGATTCAATCAAAAAAGCAACTAGAATACAGTAATAAGCAACTTCGAGATAAACTTTCAAATTCATCAGATAAAGCAGAATTAGATTCATTATTAGCAGCTTATAGAGAATCAAAGGCTGAAGTAGAAAGACTTTTAGAAGATAACAGACACTTGAGCAATTCACAAGAAAGAGTGGCTTTACTTGAAGCTCAATTCAGAACATTAGGCAGTGAACATAAATCGTTATTAGCAACATGCGAGTCATTAGAAAACCAGTTAGAGGCAAAAAACCAAGAATTGGTTAGATTATCAACTCCTGAAGGTAGAGTTGCGGATAGAGATGCTCGTATTGCTGCTATAATGACGGGTGCAATGGATGATAAAAAGGATTTGGTCGGAGCTGGAGATGGATTAGATAGTAGATACAATAAGAAGGACGAGATTACTTGGCTTGAGGATGTTTGGAAGAAGTGTGAGGCATATGGAATTAAGTTTAACAAGAGAATTCTGTATGCATTCCACACTGCCTTAAAAATAAATGAGTGGTCAACAATTACTGTACTAGCTGGTGTCAGTGGAACAGGTAAGTCAGAACTTCCACGTTTATATTCTGAATTTGGTGGTTTGAATTTTTGCTCTGTGGCAGTACAACCAAATTGGGATAGCCAAGAGTCTATGTTGGGATTCTTTAATTCTATCGATAATCAGTTTGAACCAGAGGAGTTACTTAAGTTCTTAGTTCAGTGCACAACTGATCCTAGATATAATGAGTATATGAGTGTTGTTCTTTTAGATGAGATGAATTTGGCACATGTAGAGCATTATTTTGCAGAATTTTTGAGTAAGTTGGAATCTAGACGTGGTCTGTCACGTAATTACTTGCCAGAAATAGAGGTTAAATTGGGTGCTGGAGTAAAGCCTTATGGATTAAAGCTGTCTAGAACTTTACTTTGGACAGGAACAATGAACCAAGATGAAACTACAAAGTCTCTTTCAGATAAGGTTTTGGATAGAGGAATTGTTATCAATTTCCCAAGACCAAAGAATCTTGAAAGTAGAGCCGAAATGGGACTTATTACTGATTATATCAGTGATGATAGAGCTAAACTTCATAAGGATACTTGGCAGTCATGGACAAGTCATACAATTGAGTTTTCTGAAGAACAAAAGAAAGAGGTTGAGAATTATAGAATAATTGTTCAGAAAATTAACAATGCATTAGAAGATGTTGGTAGAGCATTGGGACATCGTGTATGGCAGTCTATTGAGTATTACATTGCAAACTATCCAACTGTTAGACAAGCTATGAATTATCAGCCTAAACAGAACGAAAAGGGCAAGATTGTATGGGTTCCAACAAATAGTGAATTAACAGGGGAATTAAAAGAGGCGATAAGAACTGCTTTTGAAGACCAGATTGTACAGAAAATTATGCCTAAATTGAGAGGTATTGAAACTCGTGACAAACGAGGAAAGAGCAGTCTTGATAAAATTGAAGATTTACTTGTAACCCATGATTTTGCAAGTTTGCAAGAAGATTTCCAAATCGCTAGAGAACAAGGATATGGTCAGTTTATTTGGAATAGTGCAAAATACCTTGATGAGAAAGAAGAAAACGAATCACAAGAATAAAAGTAGAGTAAAGAATCATTCTTAAGCCACATACTTTTATTTAGAAAGGGTGTAGGTTATGAGACAAATCGATAATTATGAGCAGTTTTGTAAAGCTTTTGAAAGTGATGATAATGAACTAAAAAAAGAAGCAAAATTGTTACTTTTTATTCAAAATTGGATAATTAGAATAATAGATTATATGGAGGAAGATACACTCGATTATAGTCTAAAAAAAATGATAGAGCAGAATGTAGATAAAATATCTAATATACATACCTTGAAGGATGCGCTTTCTAGTATTGTGGATGATTCGGGCTTGGCATTTAGACATCTGAATGAAAATATGCGAGAGAAGATTATTCGTGAAAATGTTCAGATGCCTGTATATAAAGTTAAAGAGATTAATAGCTATGGTTTGAATTGGTTGAGTAGACAATCTGGAAGAACAATTAGACAAAAGGTATCATCGGCTGGTAATTCTATCATGGCTGTTCAAAGAAGAATGAGCTTTGATACTGCGGAAAATAGGCTATTTGTGGCTTTCGCAAAGGAGATATTTGAGCAGTTAAATACTAAGTTGGAAAGCTTGGGAAAAATTGATTCACGACAGATAGTTGAAGAAGAAGACATGCGAGACGAATTGGCAGTTTTCTTAAGAAGAGATGACATTGCAGAAGTAAGAAGATGGGAGAATTTACCACCTAATAATGCCCTTCTTTCCGATCAGAATTATAAAAAAATATGGCATGCGTGGAACGAAATAAAGAAATTGGATGAACGCATACAAAACGATTCTGATTATATGGGAAATCGTTTAGCAACTATATTTTTTGTTGAATTGTTAGTTTATTTCAGAGAAATACTTCAAATACCACAGGAACCCGTAGAAGTTGATTATGATGAGTACAATGTGTATTTGTGTGAAAAACAGTTATTCTGTTTGGATGGAGACGGGAAAACAGTTCAAATTAGTAAGGACAGTAATCATATATACCTTAGTTCCACAAAGAAAGATATTGATGTAGAATTTATGGGTAATAAGCTTGTTGTTAGGGTAAGCAAAGAAGAAGACAAAGAATATGAAGTAACACAAGATAAGATTTATACTTATGTGAAGTTAATTGCGACAAAATTGGGAGTTGGATTATCAAAAACAAATTCTATTGTGCAGAGAAAAGAAGCACAGAAGTTTCAGAATATAGTTGTTGATTTATTTTCATTACATCCAAGCTATATAGGTGATGATGCATCATATGAGAAATTATCAGAAAGAATATTACAACAGAGATATACTGGAAGAGACATTGATGGTGATTTGAGAGATTATTATATTCCATGTGATAATTCAAATGCTATTAAAATGATATCTGGGGTTACTGATACCTATACAATTCCGTTTGCTGTAGATAATGGTTCAATGGAACAGATGAAACGTCTGATTCACATGATGAAAAACTATATAGTAACGGACTCATTCACTTATGTTTTCCCAGATGCTTATAATGAACTTCAGTTAAGTATGGTTCATAAAGCTGCTCGAATGGTATATAGAAGAGTTAGAAATGTACCGTTAAGTATAGGAGCTGCCTTTAAATTTCAAACAACCAAGAACTTTAGAAATAATTTTGAACCAGGAGATTTTCTTTTAGTTGTAAATCTTATTGATGATGAGGTGACATTTACTTTAGTTGCAGGTGAATATGATCAAAATCTTGAAAGCGAAATAAGTGATTATAGAGGTATTGTATGGGAAAGACATCCTACTTCGACCAAGCTTTTTAAGGATGAAATTGATAATAATATAATTGATTTCCTAACAAAAGCAGGCTGTGCTAAGTCAGAGAAAATATATAAATTGCTTGGCTTAGATGGTTTATGTGATGAAAGCGATAATTTGAGTGTATTTTTCGGTAATGAGTGGTTTCATGTAACATCTGAAATTAAGCAGATAGTAGAACGATTTAAAATAAATATTACTGATGCTGTAGCAGAATTCCTTATGCGTAATAGATCTGTTGTTCGTGGAGCAAATGTTCATGTTATTTCGCTTGTTGACAATCTAATATATAAGGGAAGCATGCCATATTATTGTATTGATAAACAGGCTGTTTTAGAAGGTTGTAAGGAGCTAGAAAGATTAAAGCAATTAACAGATATACCGTTGTGGCATGACCATCTTCCTGCATTAGCGATTAAATTGATGTATGGAAAGTTTGACTTAATTAAAAATGAAAGAGTAGAGCCAAGATTTGAGAAAAAACAGACTATTCCAATCATGGGAACATTTACATTGCCAAAAAAATGCAAGGAATATCATTTTAATTTAGTTCAAGATGAAAATGCTAGAAAGATGCAATATGAAGCTGTTATTAAGAATCCAGCCTTTCCACTTAGCCAGGATGTTGAATGCGACTTAATTATGACATATCAATATGGAGCTGAAGAACCATATGAATTGGTTTTTGTTCCAAAGGATTCTAAAACGGCAGGCTTTTCAGAAGCGAAAGTTAAATGGTTTAGACTTGAAAAATATGATACAGAAGATTTGGAAGCACCAGATTTCCCTGCTAAGATACCATGGGCTGATTTGCATCGCTATCCTGGACGAAAAGGTGATGTGATTAATGTTTTTGATGTATTGGATTATGAGTTTAAATTATTGAATGAAGGATATTATACTTTTGATATTTCAGATACATTTATGAGACAAGATAAAGACGGAAAGTGGTTTGGCAACTTCATTTTTGAAAAAGATGGAGAAGATGTAAAGGTTCAATGGTCACAAAGAGCTTGGGATCGAGATTCTACACCACCACAAATTATATCAGAAATCTCATGTTGGATTGTGCCAAATGTGTATGAGAATAAAAAGAGTGGTAAGAGATATAGAATTTCTAATTTATGGGATGCAAGGACAAGAGATAATTTATGGTTTACGAATAGAAATGGTGGATATCAGTGTATTGTAAACTTTGATTATGACGGAGAAATGGAAACAATATCTATTATTGATCAAAAGTTTGATATGCCAGATAGATTTCATACTGGGATAAATGATATTACATTTGAAGTACGTAAATTACCAAATGGCAATTTGCAGGCTATTAATATTCATGATGAAGATGGTCCGGAACCATTAAAGAAGTTTAATGCTATAAATATTTGTGAGGGTGGACGTACACCTGTTCCTCCTAGATTTTTTACTAATACTTATAATGAAAAATGGACAAGAACCTTGTTTGCTAATAATCGTTCTTTAGCTGAGAGTGAATGTCCACCTGATTTCCAAAAGAGCTTTGCAAGGTCCGTAAACAATTGGGTTAGTTTGTTTTATCAGTACCGTGAGCCAAATGATAAAAAGAAATTGTTTACTTTGCTTTCATTGGCTGCTAAGGATATTGGAAAAGATTACTATGAAATGGCCTATGAGTTATTAGAAATGTATAGATATGGAGAGTTGGATATACCATATGAAATTGGCTGTGCTTTTTGCGATTTAACCAATGATATGCAGAAAGAACTCATGGACTTTACCTTGAGCGAAGTTGCCGAAGATTATGAAGCTATAGGTATTTTAGCAAAGGCAATTTGGCATAATGAACAGTTCGTATATAATGCCGATCCAGATTTGTTACTTAACAATTATTTCCCTAAGGCGGTCGATTATATTGGAGATGCTCTACGACGTTCAAGAGGAGAACGTGTATTAAAGGAAGATTTAGAAAATGTTAAGTATTGTTTAGAGTATATTCTTGGTATTATGAGATTACGAAATTTGAATGAGTCGATGATAACTGATAAATACTTATCATTGAATAATTCAAAAATGCGGGAACTTTATAAATACCTTGAGGTGATGGCTGACAATAATACAAAGATATTTTCGTTCCTAAAATTAGAGATAAGTTCTAAAGGTATTTATGAAAAAATAAGCGATTTGTTATATGTATTATTCGTATATGTTACGGGTAATAATACTGAAGGCGAAATTAGAATATCTCTAAATATTGATGATTAACTATACAAGCGAGGCAGGACGAATGTTCCGCCTTGCGTTTGTTGATGGATTTATTGTTGCGAAGAATAGTGAATTTGGCTTTCGATATGTTCCCAAGAACGCATATAGGTCAATATTCAGAGATAAAACGCGGTTCTGTTGTTCAAATTCGACAAGGCAAAGCCTGTATTGTATATGTAGCAGATTCCGGACAATTAACATATGAACAGCGACGTATCGGATCATTTAATGCAATGAAGTTAGATAACATAGGCCCTTTATATGCTGGATTGAAGAGAGTGTGTATAAAGACCGTTGGTCTTTTGATGCTGCTATTGGATACGCTAAACGTAAGTGCTTGTTTGTGCGTAATGAAATAGTTTGTACAAAACTTTATATAACTATCTTAATCAAGGTTTACTTGGAGTAAAAGCCATTGAGCTGCTTTTGGTAGTATGTCGTTCTATGAGAAAATCCATTGTCAGAAAACATAAGTGCGAACTGGGGCAATCCATAGAACTTCGTGACGCTACAGTTGAAACTCGTGAAGAATTTGGTCATAGGGAATTAGATACTGTTCGTGGAATAAAGGATAAAACAAATAACGTATTAGTGACGTTATTAGAGCGTAAAAGCAGACTATATAGAGTTACGTTGTCTGTCAGCACATGCCTGTGATGTAAAAGAGATATTAGAAGCGTGGTTAACTAACTTTATGAAGAATGTTGAATTAGGTACAATATGTAAGACAATAACCGCTGATAATGGATTAGAATTTGCGAATATATATGAACTTGAAGATGAAATACTATCTATCTATTTTGCGTATCTCTGTTCGGCTTGGAAACGAGGTTCTAATGAACGGTATAATTGTCTATTTCGCCGCTTTATTCTAAAAGGGAAGCGAATAGAAAATGTCTCAGACGATATACTCCAACGAGCCTTTCACTGGTGTAATAATTTGCCACGGAAAATATTACATTACAAAACTGAACTGCACCCCAAAAATTGGACACAATTTTTGGAGGTGCAGTTTTTTTATGTCAAAACATTCAAAAGAAGTAAAAGAAAAGGCTATTTATCTTTCTGAAAAAGGATGGGGTCGCTTTAGAATTGCTAAGGATCTTGAAATTCCAGAAAGCACTGTAAAAAACTGGCTATACAAATTTAAACTTAGTCATAATTTGACTCATAAAATTAGTAAACGAGTATTTTCAGCAGATTTTAAACGTAAAGTTCTTGAAACTAGGTGGAAAGATAAGTTATCCTTTAAAGAAACAGCAGAATTATTTAATTTAGATAATCCTAGCCTAATTGCAGCATGGCAAAAGCGGTATTTAGACGAAGGATTTTTGGGGTTGCCCCCCAAACCTAAAGGTAGACCATCTATGAAACCGAAAGAACTAATACCTTCCACAAAAGATCAAAGTGTTAAATCAGACAAAGAACGGATTAAAGAACTAGAAGCTGAAATTGCTCGGTTGAAATATGAAATGTCTTTTTACGATGACTTTATGAAAGAAATGCGTGAAATTGCTAAACCTAATAGAGCTGTAAAAAAAAAGCACAAACAATTGCCATCGAAAGATTAAGAAAAATATACCCCCTTCAGTTTATACTCGAGTACTTTGGCATTAGTCGTAGTACATATTATGCACGTTTAGCTAGCATTAAAAAGGGAGACAAATATGCAGAGGAACGAGAAGCTATTCGCACACTTGTGGCGATGAATAAAGGTCGTTATGGGTATCGTCGAATTACAATAGCATTACATAAATTAGGCATTCATATAAACCATAAAGTTGTAATGCGAATTATGAAGGAAGAAAACTTAACATGTAAAGTTCGACTAAAGAAATACCGCTCATATAGAGGTACTGAAGGAAAAATCGCTCCGAATATTATTAAGCGAAACTTTACTGCAACAAAGCCAGATCAAAAATGGACCACAGATATTACCGAATTTCACGTGTTTGGGCGTAAGGTTTATTTATCACCAATCTTAGATATGTATAATGGTGAAATTGTATCCTATGAAATATCAGAACGATCTGTATTAACACAGGTGTTATCTATGCTGGATAAAGCCTTTAAGAATAGACCAAATAGCAAAGGCTGCATCTTACATTCAGATCAAGGATGGCAGTACCAGCATAGTACTTATCAAGAAACATTAAAAAATCACGCTATTATCCAAACAGTTTCCTTTTCGAGACATACTTTGGATGATAGCGTGA
>OKWX01000198.1_pt1 | contig 26092 bp, 26 predicted proteins | sample 1607241 | NCBI WGS metagenome assembly OKWX01 (sample SAMN07501071, study PRJEB24779) | human gut metagenome | isolation source: stool | host: human infant | place: USA: Pittsburgh, PA
CCTTTAATACCTTGGAAGTCTTCTAACTCTTTTGGTACAGGTGCATTAGGGAATAAATAATCCCATGCTTTACGGCTAAAGCCAAAAGCGATACCCAAGCCTTCGCCATTAGCACGAATACTAACAGAACGTTTAATGGCTTGAATACGATCAGCCATATCTTGGATTACTTCTAATTCTGCATCGCGATCTTTACGATTTAATAATAATGTTGTGAAATTGACACTTTGACCCGCATCTTTATATACATCTTGTGTTCTGGATACATCTACTGCCATTGGGGACCTCCTAATGAGAAATAGTATTATATACCAATCATAAGTGATTACTAATTTATTGTCTATGCAATATTTATCAGAATAAATTTATAAAGACTTGATTTCTTTACCATATAGACGTTCCATACCTTGTCTAGTGACAAGCCACATTTTCCCTGATTTCCTAAATTCTCCTTCTAAAAATCCATTCTTTACACGACCCCTACAGTTTTGTTTAAGAGAATCAGCAGTAACATTCCAGCGTTCTGCCGCCTCTTGTGTAGTCATTACATCATCTAATTTCATTATAGAACTCCTAATATTACTAATAGATTATAAACGGATAACACAAAAGCAATAATACTAATTATTAAAGATAATCTTGAAATCATATGCTCGCCATTGTTATAATAGTTAGGAAGAGTGGGGCTCTTTCGAGCCCCAGTGGTTACTGATTTAATAACTGTATTATCGCTATTGCGAGCTGGATAAACGCGGTTATTATCGGTAGCCACTTTTTTATTTTCTTCCTTAACTTCTTCAATGGCATCACCTCCTTCCTTATGTCTGCCTTAACTATACTATATATTTTGTCTGACATAAATCAAATAAATCTTTTTAACTAAAAGAGGACTTCCACATCTCTAAATGTAGAAGTCCCCATATCAAGTAATGATATCAATACGTTCTTACTTTCTTCTTCTTTGTATTGATGCTGATTTTTCTGTGATTCCATAATGACTTGCTATGTCTATTATGCTCATGTCCTTAATATATTCATATGGCGCTAGTAATTCACCCACAAATGCATTCGCTTACCACTCAGGATCCTTATATGGTGGTATGTCACCATCTTCTCTCGCCAAAGTAATCAACTCTACGCGATGTAATAATAGATGTCCTAATTCATGTGCCATAGTTAATCTGTCTCGACCATAACCATTGCAAGCTCGTTCATATACATCCTCTCTAATACGAATTCTGTTTTCGCTTGGAATTGTTTCTCCATGCTTCGCACCCATTTCATGTTTTGGTACAACTTCGAATTCTACGCCAATTTGAGTAAGTATATATTCAGTTCATATACATCGCCTTTTGATTCGATAAAACAACTTGATGACGAAGGTAATGAGTATTGGTATGCTAGGGATTTACAAGGGATACTTGAATACTCCGAATGGCGAAATTTTTATAAAATTATTGAAAAGGCAAAAAATGCTTGTGAAGCCAGTGGTCATGTGGTTCAATCCGAATTTGTTGACGTCAACAAATTGGTAGATGTTGGGGCTAACTTACAACGTAGTATACAAGATATAGTACTCTCTAGATACGCTTGTTACTTAATCGCTATGAATGGTGATCCGCGTAAAGAGGTAATCGCATTAGCTCAAACTTATTTTGGGGTAAAAACTCACAAGCAAGAGCAATTAGAATTGCAAAAAGAAGATAGCTTATGCTTACAAATTGATCTGCACCCATTTTCTTGGACAGACAATAAGAAAAACCCGCACCGTAGTGCGGGTTTATTTTGGTGGACCACCAGGGGTTCGAACCCTGGACACCCTGATTAAGAGTCAGGTGCTCTGCCAGCTGAGCTAGTGGTCCATGACATGAATTATTATATGCTTATTTTATAGGAATGTAAAGAATATTTATTACATTCCCATAAAATATATCAATTTGATTTATACCATATCTATATGTATAGGATATTAGAATTCTAGCATCCAATTCTTTATCGTTTCACAAGCCTCTGTAGGAATGATATCCGTAGTTCCCACACATACATCGCCATGATAAATTTGAATGACGCTATGGGTACGACTTACTTCTTTCACAATAATGTCTGTTACATCAGCCTTAGGCACGCTAAATTGTAATCCATAACGGCCTATATAGGTAAATATAAGTTTTTGTGTATCGTATTCCATGTGGACTTGTAGCATTTTACCACCAGGCCAACAGGATTCGACAAACTCTTTATTTCTCGGTTTCAGAAAATCAAAGAATCCCATACTACCCTCCAATGCGCCACATAGGGCGTTCTGGTTGATCCATAGTAACACCATCATGACGTTCTTGTTTACGTTGTAGTGCCCATTCAATATGACTGGCGAGTTCAGTTTCACTTAAACCTCGACGTACAAGAGACACTAAATCGGCCTCATCATCACGTAGAAGGCAGAGTCGCATTTGACCATCTGAGGTAAGGCGAACGCGATTACATGTATCACAATAACTATGAGACATAGAGAAGATAAAACCAATCTCCTTACCACTCGGTAAATTATAATACGTAGCAGGTCCAAAGCCGTATACATCGTGATTTTCAGTGAGGATACCACCGCTGACGCGTTCTAATTGAGCCTTCCATTCATCAAAAGTCGGCCCATGAAACGCATCGCCTTGAAATGGCATATACTCGATAAAACGCCAAATCACCGGCCAAGTCTCTACATACGTTAGCAAATCATGAACTTCATCATCAGTCCAGTGACGTGAAAGAACAGTATTGATTTTAACAGAAGTAAAACCAGCATCAATAGCACTTTGAATACCATTTAGAACGGAATCTAGCTGGTTAGCTTTGCCCACACATAGAGCAAAGGCATCGCTATCGAGGGAATCAAGGCTAATATTTACGCGATTTAAGCCAAGTTCTTTTAATTTAGCAGCTCTAGGTGCCAATAAACTACCATTAGTAGTCATGGATATATCTTCAAACCATCCGGTCTGCTTGATACGTGCTAATAACTCTTCAATATGAGGATATAATAACGGCTCACCACCAGTAAGGCGTACAGCTTTCACCCCCACTTGATGAAATGCCCCTAAAATAGTCATCCATTCATCCACAGATAGTAGTTGATGTTGGCTTTGTGGTGTAATCTCTGCTGGTCGGCAATAAGGGCAGCAAAAATTGCACGCGTCCGTCAACGACAGACGTACATATTCAATTGTTCGGCCCCATGCATCCTTCATAGTACACCTCATTTACAACATTATTTAATAATCGATACTTCATCACCTATATTAATTGTACCATTTTTTAGAACTTTACCAAAAATTCCTTGCGTAGGCATAATACATGATCCAACTTGTTTCATAATTTCACAGCCGTGATGGCACTCTTTACCGATTTGTGTTACCTCAAGCAATACCTCATGGCCTAATTGCAGTTTAGTTCCTACCGGCAACTCATACAATACAATACCTTCGACGGTGATATTTTCAGCAAAATCTCCAGGTTTTACATCGGCCCCCTTATCGCGCATATGCTCAATACTTTTAATGCCGAGCAAACTAATTTGGCGATGCCAATTACCTGCATGTGCATCGCCTTCCATGCCGTGATCTACGATGAGATTAGCAGATTCAATATTATGTTTCTTTTGCCCTTTTTTCTCGCTAATCGAGATGGCAATAATCTTACCTTCAGCCATAAACTCCTTCCCTTCTTATGGGAATAAATCATCTAAATTTATCAATTTATTATACCACAGTATATAGGTATACCCCCTGTGAGTTTAGTCACTATTTCAAGATTATTACTTTCAAAAAAAGAACCCTACCCATGACGAGTAGAGTTCTTAATATTAATAATGGTGAAAGCCGATTAACGACGGCCCATTTCTTTAAATTCATCGCCCTTATTCACGCCATTGAGCAATAAGTTAAGGAGGATGGCCATGATACTACCAAAGGTAATACCAGATTTTAATAAAATTTGAGCCCATGCAGGGAAATGTGCATAGAATGTTGGTGCCGCAATAGGAATCATGGATACGCCAATACTAATAGCAACGAGCATCAAGTTTTGATTACCCTCAAAATTAACTTTACCAAGCGAACGGATACCGCTAGCAATAATCATACCAAACATAGCAATACCAGCACCGCCGAGCACTGCATTTGGAATGCTTGCTACAACAGCTGCCAATTTAGGGAATAAACCTAATAGAATTAAGATTACACCAGATGCAGCTACTACAAAACGACTTTTAACGCGTGTTACAGCGATAAGACCAACGTTTTGAGCAAATGCTGTATATGGGAAGCTATTAAGAATACCACCAATAACAGTGGAAAGACCATCGGCACGGATAATGGATGCCAATTCCTTACGATCGATTTTTTTATCTACAATCTCACCGATAGCAATACTATCGCCAGTTGTTTCAACCATAACAACGAGCATAACAACTACCATGGAAAGTACGGATGCCCAATCAAATGTAGGCATACCAAAGTAGAAAGGTTCAATCATAGCTACCCAATGAGCTTTGCCTACCTCAGCAAAATTAGCTACTCCCATGGCAAAGGCAATAGCCGTACCACCAATAAGACCAATTAAAACGGAAAGATTACCAAGAAAACCTTTGGCAAATTTATAAGTAAAAATAACGATTAAGAATGTAAGGAACCCGAGTCCTATGTTAGTAAGACTACCAAACTGCGGATTACCTACACCGCCCCCCATCCAGTTGACGGCAACTGGCATGAGGTTAATACCAATGATTGTAATAATGGTACCTGTTACAACCGGTGGGAACAAACGAATCAAACGACTAAAAAACGGTGCCACTAAGAATGTAAAAATACCGGCTATGATGATGGCACCGTAAATAGCGGTCATGCCATGTTGAGCACCGATCATGGCCATCGGACCAACAGAGGCAAAGGTTACGCCTTGAATCATCGGGATTCGACCACCAATATTACCAAACCCTAATGTTTGAATAAGTGTGGCAATACCGCAAGTAAATAAGTCCGCTGTAATAAGTCGGATTAAATCCTCTACAGGCAAATGCATAGCTTGCGCAATAATGATTGGTACCGCTACAGCACCGGCATACATTGCTAATACGTGTTGTAAACCGTAGGCAAACAGCTTAGGTATTGGCAACATAGAGTCAACAGTATTGTTTTGTTCTGACATAATGGTCTCCTGTTTTCTAAACTACAAACATTACACTTATATTTTACGTTATTATTCGGATTTTAACAATAGAAAAAGAAAAACCTTAGAAATTTTATTTTCTAAGGCTTTCTATTTTATTTTTTCCCGAACATTCTTAATGTAAAAGTATGTTATCGTACATTTATTTGTACAAAGCTAAAACGGATGCTTCCTTTTCGTCTAGTTCAGATTCTATTTGATTCATTTGCGCTTTCAAATCAGCTACATAGCTTTCATCCTTAATGCCAGCTATATTGATACGCACATTTAAAAAGGCTGCCTTTACCGCAGCTCTTGCATTAATAGCTGCAATAATACCATCGGTAATGAGATTTTGGTTGCCCTTCGTAGCCGCAACGTAGGCAAGATCAAATATTTCATAACTAATCATGCCTATTTCTAAAGGTACATTAGCCGCATCCTTATAAGCCTGTTGAATCGCAGCAGTACGCGCTAGTTTTTCTTCATCCGTATTTTTTGGCAATGCCAAGGCATCCATAAACAAATTAAATACATTAGCATCTGCTTGTGCTAGTGAAAGCGCTTTCTCTCGAATAAACTCTGCTTTTTGTTGTAAAAGATGCATCTCCTCTTGCACATCTTCGTACCCTTTTTTATCAAAGGTTAAATTCGCTACCATTTCAGCTAACGCTGCACCTGTGGCGGCCGTCAATGCTGCAATAGCACCGCCACCTGGAGTTGGCTCCTTTGAAGCGGTTGCCGCTACAAAATCTTTTACAGAACTCGTCAATAAATCCATATATACTCCTCAATAACAAAAGGGGCCATCGCCCCCTCTGTATACTATGTCAATAAAAATACTATGTCGATTACAATACCATGTTATTAGAATAAGCCTTTAATAGTGCCGTCTGAATCAATATCCATGTTAAGTGCGGCAGGACGTTTAGGTAAACCAGGCATAACCATAACATCACCTGTGCGGCATACGAGGAATCCTGCACCATTAGCAACGCGAATATCCGTTACATTGATTGTAAAACCTGTTGGTGCCCCTAATAGAGCTGGGTTATCGGACAAAGAATATTGCGTTTTTGCCATACAAACAGGTAAATTATCAAGGCCCCATTCTTTTAATTGAGCGATTTGTTTTTTCGCCTTTGCCCCAAATGTAACGCCATCACCACCGTAAATAGTGCGAACGATTTTACCAATTTTATCTTCAATACTATCTGTTAATTCATATACGAATTTAGGTGTTGGTTCGCTGCCTTCCACGAGTTCCACAACGCGTTTAGCCATATCGATACCGCCTTCGCCACCTTTTTCCCAACATTCATTGAGCTCTACAGGCACGCCATAGTCATTGCACAAACGAGTTAACTCCGCAATTTCTGCATCCGTATCGGTAACGAATTTATTGATGGCAACCATAACAGGTACACCGAAGAAGCGCATATTTTCAATAGCTTTACGCAAATTACTAAAGCCCTTTGTTACAGCCTCTACGTTTTCTGTATTTAATTCTTGTTTTGACACGCCACCATGCATTTTAAGAGCGCGCAATGTAGCAACGATGACAACAGCATTTGGAAAGATATCGCCATAACGGCATTTAATGTCGAGGAACTTTTCTGCCCCTAGATCAGCGCCGAATCCAGCTTCTGTCACCACGATATCACCAAGTTTCATGCCGAGTTTTGTAGCCACCACGGAGTTACAACCATGTGCAATATTGGCAAATGGACCGCCATGAACGATGGCAGGCGTATGTTCCAATGTTTGTACAAGATTTGGTTTAATAGCATCTTTCATAAGAAGTGCCATCGCACCTTCACATCCGAGTTGATGTACATACACCGGTTCACCTTTAAGATTTGGGCCGATGACGATGCGACCAAAACGCGCTTTTAAATCTTCTAAATCCTTAGCTAAACATAAAACAGCCATAATTTCAGAGGCAACGGTAATCATAAAATGATCTTCCCGAGGGAAACCACATACCTTGCCCCCCAGTGCGACAGTTACATTGCGCAATGCACGATCATTCATATCGAGAACACGTGTCCAAGAAATTTGACGCAAATCGATTTGGAGCTCATTACCTTGGTGGATGTGATTATCAATCATAGCGGACAACAAATTATTTGCCGCTGTAATGGCGTGCATATCACCGGTAAAATGAAGATTAATATCATCCATTGGTACAACTTGTGCATAGCCACCGCCAGCAGCGCCGCCCTTGATACCGAACACAGGTCCCAATGATGGCTCGCGAAGTGCGGCGATAGCCTTCTTACCAATTTTATTTAATGCTTGCACCAAACCAATGGAGGTCGTAGATTTACCTTCCCCTGCTGGCGTTGGTGTAATAGCCGTAACGAGAACTAATTTCCCGTCTTTTTTATTTTCTAAACGCTTAATGGCATCAAAGGAAATTTTTGCCTTATAATGACCATATTGCTCTATATCATCAGGTGTAAGACCACATTTATCAGCAATAACCTGAATTTTTTCCATCTTATTTTGTTGAGCTATTTCAATATCGGTAAGCATAATTCCTCCTCATATCCACCTGTTTTGTCTACTGTGAATGTATATTTGTACACTCGTTACTTTTCTATTATATGTGAAAGTATGGATTATGTCTAATCATTTCTTACTTATATGTATATTGCTTTTTCTAATCAATAGGCTAAGGCACACATAGTCTAAGGAGTTCAACAAAATAAAACCGCCACCAACGGTGACGGTTTAATATCACTTACTATATAAAATTACTTTGTACATATTAGAACGGGAATAGGATTGGCAATAATACTAATGCTACAATACTAGACACGACAATGAGTGGTAAACCAGCTTTCACATAGTCCATGAAGCTATAACCAGCTATATTATATACCATAGTATTCGCAGGCATACCAATTGGGGTAGCATACGCTAAGGAACTAGCGATTACGATAGCTGCAAGCACCGCTTTTGGATCAAATCCCAATTGAGATGCTAAGCTAAGACCGATTGGTACCAATAATGCACAGGTAGCAGTATTAGACATGAAGTTCGTCATGAACACACCAAGCACAAAGATTACTACTAGAACAACAATTGGAGATGGACTAGCACCAAGGCTATTTACGATAATATCTGCAATTACAGAACCAGTACCTGTTTTAACCATTGCGTCCCCAAGGGCCATAGAGCCAGCGAAGAGCATGATTGTTTTCATATCGATAGATTTTACAGCTGCTGTTTCACTAATAACATTTGTAGCTACTAATACAAGAGCACCTACCCAGGCACTCACATAAAGTTTTACACCTAATTGTTTTTCAAAGATCATAGCACCAACTGTCAAAATCAATACAAGTGCTGAAGTCCATTTTTTCCAAGACGGTACATGGCTATAATCTTCATTGCTTTCAAAGGCACCATCTGGTTGATGACTTGGAGCATCTGGTAAGAAACGTTTACCAATTGTAGCATAGAAAATAGTACCAACAATAAGAATTGGCAAACCTACTAGACCATAATCAAAGAAACCAAAAGAGCCTAGGCCCGCTTGTTGTAAGCCCGCTTGCGCAATCATGTTGCCAGGAGCGCCGATAAGTGAAATATTACCACCCATAGCTGCGGCAAATACAAGAGGCATTAATAATTTAGTTTGTTTAAAACCACTTTTTTTACAAATACCAATAATTACAGGAATCAGTACAGCAGCTGTACCAGTATTAGATAAGAAGCCAGATAATATACCTGTAATCATCATAATTGCAACGAGCAAAGACGTTTCGGTTTTGGCAAACTTGTGAACTACATTACCTACCCCCACTGCTACACCAGTTGCAAAGAAGGCTTCACCAATAACAAACATGCCCATAAATAGTAAGACATTTGGATCTACAAAACCGGCGAATGCTTCTTTAGCGGATAAGACTCCACTTAAGTGCAAACCTACTGCTACAACCATAGCAGTAATAGATAATGGAATTTTCTCCCATGCAAACATGACGATGGCAAATACCAAGAAGCCAAGAGTTATCATTACACTCGTATCCATACATACCTCCCAATACGTGTAATATCCCTAAAAAAGGGTACAAAAAAGGAGGATTGTACAAAATCCGTATAATCCCCCTATTAAATTGAAGTTCACAATTCGATTATTTAATGAAGCTTACGTGTTTATAAATCTCTTCTAACACTTCATCTTTTTTCGCATTGTATTCTACTTTTTTATTTTCAAAGTAGTTATTCCCTTCCGCATCGATGGATACGATGAGTGGACCAAATTCTTTTACACGGCAAGTCCACAAGGTTTCAGGCATACCGAGTTCACGCCAGTTCGCAGATTCGATTTCTTCTACTTCTGTAGCAGCAAGTACGGCATTACCTGCTGGGAATACGCAGTGAAGAGCACCAAAATCTTTACATGCACGCGTTGTTTCAGGACCCATGCCACCTTTACCAACGATGAGGCGTACACCAGTTTGTTTTACAAATTCGTACTCGAATTTTTCCATACGCATAGATGTAGTAGGACCTACGGAAATCATTTCAAATTTATCATCACCATGATCGCGTACGATTGGACCTGCATGTAGGATAGCACCGTTGCGAACATCCACTGGTAACTCCCGTCCATATTCGACGAGACGACGATGAGCAACATCACGGCATGTTGTAATATGACCATTTAAGTAAATAATATCCCCTGCTTTAATTCCTTTAAGATCAGATGCTTGAATTGGTGTAGTCAAAATATGTTTAGCCATTAGAATGTCACTCCTTTGTGAGATAAAATTTCGTACTTACCGTCTTTATCAAATACTACATGACCGCGACGATGGTTCCAACAACCAACGTTTACAGCTACGGAAATTACAGATGGATGACGAGAACCATGTTCGATATTTACGCCCATTACGGATTTGTCACCACCCATACCTTGAGGTCCAAGGTGCAATGCGTTAATACCGTCTTCAAGTAATTGTTCCATGTACGCTGCTTTTTCATTATCTGCTTTGGAGGATACAGGGCGCATCAACGCTTTTTTAGACATAGTTGCTGCTGTATCGATGGATGTAGCAATACCTACACCAACCAATAATGGAGGACATGCATTCAAACCATAACTTGTCATCAAGTCCAATACGAATTTAGCTACCCCTTCATAACCTTCGCCTGGCATCAATGTTTTACCAGATCCTGGCAAGGAGCAACCGCCACCAGCCATATATGGGAAAATTTCTACATCATCACGATCAGGTACGATATCCCATGTAATGTAAGGTGCAGTGCGACCAATATTTTTACCAGTATTGAATTCATCAAATGTTTCTACACAGTTATGACGAAGTGGCGCATCTTGCGTAGCTTGATATGTGGCATTGCGCAAGATTTCTTCAAGTTCACCAATTAATGGATAATTAGAACCAACCTTCACCCAGAATTGCAATACTCCTGTATCTTGGCAAGAAGGACGATTCAATTCATACGCAAGGTCCATATTTTTATGCATCGTTTCATAAATTGTTTTAGCTAATGGATTCTTTTCATCGGCTGCCAATTCTTTAATTTTAGCTTCCACATCATCAGGTAATTTCTTTGCCATATAAGCAATGAACTTAGCAATGACATTTGTCATCTCTTGTACTTGTTGTTCTTTCGTACTCATCGTAAACCTCCAACAGGACTTCATTATTTAAAACTTAGCATTTATTTTGTATCGGAACCTTAGCTCCTTTCGATGATTTCATTGTACTCTTTTTTCAGGATATAACTATCCAATATACAAGTTGATTTTTGAGAGTGAAGTCCCTATAAAATCATAATGAATCACCTATATAAGTAAATTTTAACGTAATAAAATATATAATTTTACCTACCTATAAACACGAAAAAGAGCACTACTTATTGAAAAGCAGTGCTCTTTTTATATTTAGGAACTGGGATTTTTAGTATATACAAAATTACCTATACCTAATGATTGTATATCTCCCTAAATTTAAAACGCAAAACCATAAAATTATAACAATTTACAATGGCTGTACTAATTAAGGTTAGGATTGTAATTTTTTAACAACAGACTCAAGCTGTTCTCTAACAACTTGTAATTTTTGATTCGCTTCCTCTAGCTTTAACTTATAACTAGAATCATGTTCATAAGGCAAACAAGATTGTAGTAGTTCTACAATATCTTCCTCTTGTGTAGATATAATCTCTTTCCAATCATGTAATTTGGTCTTACGCCCTAACTCTTTTGCTTGCTTACGATATTCTGATGGTGTCGTATGAAAGTGCTTTTTAAAGGCAACATTAAAGGCTTTAATATCTGCAAAGCCACAACTACTTGCAATATGAGCAACCCCATCATCAGAATTAGCTAAACGAACTGTAGCCTCCCGTAGCCTCATCCGCAAGAGATACTCTAAAAAGGAAACGCCTAATTGGCGTTTAAAGAACTGAGATGTATAGTTTACATTATAGCCACCAATTTGGGCAATATCTTCTAATTCAATCTTTTGCTGATAATTTTTATCTATATAGGCAATCATCTTATCAAAGGTGGCTACGGTCATATCAACAGGCTTACCATGAATCGACTTAACCGCATCAATTTCATCATATACCTCACTGGCTAATGCTAAATGGTGATGTTCTAACCACATCTGATTAATGGGGCTTTCACCATTACACTTAATCAACATCATCATGGCTGCGTGATGTCGTAAAGAGGTAAAGAACGGATTATGCCGATTAGACTTATCAGAGCGTATCACAAATTGATACATTCCAAAGTTCGGATCAAATTGTTGAAAGAAATCCTTACCTACATGAATAACCAATGCCGTCGTATCCTGCTCTAATGCCAACGTAGCGTGCCCCACTTGAGGAGAAATAATGATAGAGTCGAGAGGTTCCATTGTGAAAACCTCACTATTACAACTCATCTCGATACGGCCCTTTAGCAAAATAAGAATTTCCGTTTCTCCATGCCAATTGTAATGATAGGTACTAACCTTGTATATATGGCTACTGAAATCTATATGATTATGTTTATATGTATAGTAAAAGTAATCCATAATTACCTCATCTTCTAACATAAAAATGCATCCCTAATAAATCCAAGGGATGCATTTATTATGATATATATAATTAAAAATGGTCAACAGCATCTTAAGATTATTTATTGATTAAGTCACATCAAGTCCCACGAAAGAGAACTCGATGTGAAACGCTTATGTAGATAATTACATAAGAGCTGTAATAGCTGCTGCTAAACCGAAGAAGATGCCTGGTGCATTGGCCAATGCAACTGGAATATCTCTATGTTCTTTAAACAAGCCATATGCTACCCATAATGTGCAGTTGATAGCTGCTACTAATGGTTGGATCCAATCGCCTGTGCCTGGATGAGCTAGGTTGTTCATAATTTGTGGGAAATAAGATACATACATTGCTACTGCTGTAACTGTTGCAACTTTACCTACGTTTTCCATGAATTTAATACGAGTCATTATATCCTCCAAAATTAGTAACTCAATACGTGTTTGTTATCTGATGAATCATATTCTACTCGTTTTGGTCGATATAACTATCCATATTAAAAGGTAATTTTTTAGGCAAAATCATAAAAAACATATGGAATCATCACTATTTTCTCATTTTGAACAATCTAAAATCTATAGATTTTCCTATAAAAAGAGCACTACTTATCAACAGTAATACTCTTCTAAGAAATATATGATTTTTAAATATATAGAAAATCACCTAGGTCTAATTTTTCTATATGCTACAAAAAATATTTTGCATGAACAGCAAAAGTTCCATCATTGCCATACCATACTATAGATAGTAATTATAATTCGCTAACAACATCGGCAAGCTTCGCTTTCAATGATTCTAGCTTGTGGCTCATGTACTCTAACTCCGCCTTTGCTCTAGCATCATCTTCATAAGACAAGAAGGATTGTAATAGGTCTAGTACATCTTGATTTTCAACCGAAATAATTTCCTTCGAATTTTGTACCATTGTTTTACGTCCAATTTCTTTCACTTGCTTACGATATTCTGTTGGCGTCATATGAAAATGTTTTTTGAAAGCTACATTAAAGGCCTTGATATCTGCAAATCCACAACTACTTGCAATCCTTGCAACAGCCTCATCCGTACTAGTTAATTGTGTCGTAGCATCTCGCAGTCTCAACCGCAACACATAGTCCACAAAAGAAATGCCCATTTGCCGTTTAAAGAATTGTGATGTATAGGCCACATTATAGCCACCTATTCTCGCAATATCTTCTAGTTCTAACTTTTGTTGGTAATGTTCGTCGATATACTCAATCATTTTATCAAAGGTAGCCGGTTTAATATCACCAGGTCTTGCATTTTCATGAATTTTTTTGACTGGATCAAATTCTCTAAATACATCCCCCGCTAAAGACAAGTAATGATGCTCTATCCACATACGATGAATTGGGTTTTCACCTTTATTCATTAACAACATCGTCATGGCCGCATGATGGCGTAATGTCGTAAAAAATTCATTACGACGTGTGCTCGCATCCGAACGAATAACAAACTCATACATGCCAAAATCCGAATCATACTGTTGATAAAATTCATTACCTACTTGAATAACAAAGGCAACCACATCCTCTTCAAGAGCGAGTGTTGAATGACCCACTTGAGGAGAAATAATAACAACATCAAGAGGTTCCATCGTAAAAACCTTATCATTACAACTCATCTCAACACGACCCTTTAAGAGAATAAAAATCTCTGTTCCCCCGTGCCAATTGTAAGTATAAGTACCAACCTTATATATACTACTGCTAAACTCTATATAATTGTGCTTATAGGTATAATCAAAATAATCCATAGCATCTTAACCGCTCCATATGAAAAAAGCATCTCGTTCCAATCAAAGAGATGCTTTAATTATGATATATTCATTCAATTACGGTCAATATCATCTTTATTTTTTAATATCGATTCCGATACATACTGTTCCCAAAATTAGTACAGGCCTGTTCTATTTGCAACTAACCTATACATATGGTCCTAGAATTAGTACAGGCCTGTTCTATTTGCAGCAGACCTATACATATGGTTCCAAAATTAGTACAGGCCTGTACTAATTTAAAAAGGGACTCATACATGAGTCCCTTGCAATTTATTATATTGTTGGTAAGAGGCCTAGCAAATATACCTTAAATATATCTCCTTCATGTACCTCATGTACGCCTTGAGGAATGCAGGCTAAGGCATTAACGGTATATAATCCAAGCATGCTGCTACTGTTAAAGTGACGATTTGCCACAAAACGAGGTTGTCCATCACCAAATATGACCTTGCCTTGCACGTAGCGATCAAAGGCATTACGTTTAGATAGATCACAATCCATTACACAATTAAGTACTGGGGTGGACCAATTTTTAATACCTTTATATCTACGCAAGGTAGGAACCACTAATAGGTGCCAACCATTAAAGGCTGCACCGGGATTTCCCGATAAACCAAAGATAAGTTGACCTTTAGGCGTAACGGCCCCATAGGAGGCTGCACCAGGACGCATTTGAATACGACCGTATAAGGTTTTAGCTCCTAACTTTTCATATATAAGAGGCATTGTATCAAACATACCTACAGATACTCCGCCTGAGCTGATGATGATATCTGCTTGTTCACTGAGTTCAAGGACGCGTTCAATTTCTGCGTCTAGTCTATCCGGTGCATCGCTCACATGATAATGGGTAACGCGCCGAAAACCTAAATCAGCAAGTAAACTACAAATCATCATGCGATTTGAATTGTAAATTTTTCCTGCAGTTAAGGGTTCGCCCGGCTCAATAACTTCATGGCCTGATGTAAGAACCAGTATACGTGGCATCGCATACACAGACACATCGATGCAACCAAGGCCGATCAAAATTGTCTGCACCGTAGAGGTTATTTCTGTGCCTTTTGGTATGACAACGGTCCCTGCGGAACATTCTTCACCACGAGGGATAATATGGCTACCCTTTTGTTGCGTACCTTGTAAAGTAATTGTAGCCCCTACTTCGCCAGTACCTTTCACCTGTTCTTGCATAATAACTGTATCACAAGTACTTGGTACAGGAGCACCTGTCATGATACGTACGGCATGACCAGTCGTTACAGGCTTATCCCACACGACACCAGCGCCGATGATACCATCGACGATATAGGTATCACAATTAGGATCATATGCTAAGGCATACCCATCCATTGCGGATTTATGAAAAGCGGGCACATCGGTAGGTGCCAAAACATCTTCGGCTAACACACATCCTTTTGCGTCGCCAACGGCAATGGATTCAATGCTATGATGTTGTTCTCGTAAAGCCTCATTCCACAAATGAAGCGCTTCATCAACAGTAACGGCTATCATCTAAATTCCTCATCATACTTTGTATTCGACATACCAAAGTTGGTATGCATTGATCTAATTTAGTAACCTCTATGGTCTCTACGCGTTCTATATCACTGGATATCAGTGATTCTGTATACCCCTCTCTGGTTACCTCTACAATCGGAAATATACCTTGAGATCTCGTTTCTAGTATAGCAATATCTACAGGTAATTGCTGTACCAAATCATACAGATTAGATTGTTTTTCGGTGCGTATGCGTATGGCCGTTTCCGTTGGGCCTGCAATGGCTACGGCCGTGGCGCCTGCTTTCATAGCAAGATCCGTATCAGTTCCTTCATAATCCATGTGAAAGCCATGTTTATCGCTTTTTACAACGCCTACAGAGAAACCAATTTGTTCTAATTCCTTAATTAGTCGCGTTACCACCGTAGTTTTACCAGTCTTACGTTTTTCAGCAACCACGCTGATAAGTGGAACATGACGATTCGCATTAACAGCCTCTGCGCGGGCCCACTTATAATCCTCTATATGATTCACATTGCGTAAATAATGACCGTAATCACCTGCATCAATGGTTACCACAGGTCCTACAATATCTAATGCATGCTGCAAAGATACATCCTCTCCTGCTAAAGCATTTTGCAATAATGGAGCAATGGATGGCTTATATATCCCCGCCATAGGTTCATAGCGTCCACTTTCACCAACAGGCACAATAACACGCCAGTCATCGCCCTCTACTTGGTAGAGCCAATCATAATATAAATTAAAATCCATAAACGGCATATCTACAGCTAACACCGCATAAGCATGACTCTTGCCTACGGCCAATGTGCTATATAATCCGCCTAATGGACCACTTCGAGGAACAGAATCCCGAACGATAGAAACTTTTTCTTTCTCTTTATTCGACAATGTGTCGATAATGTTAGCCTGAATGGCTTGGCCTAGACTTTCATCGTCACCGATAGAAATGAGAATGTCATTAGCATCATGTTCTAATGCATTGCGCAGCGCATGAGAAATGAGGCTTTCACCATTCGTCCAAGGCAATAAAGCCTTAGGATATCCCATGCGTGAACTTAGGCCACCCGCCAAAATAATTACGCCTAAATTAAGCACCGCGTTTCAACCCTCTTTTTACCCCTTGGTAAATAAACAACAACACAACAATATTAAGGATTCCATCTGGCACCATATAAGATGCATTATAAATCATAGAGTAGATCCATGGATTTTGACCTTGTGGCGCATAACTAGCAAATACAACGGCACCACTGGTTACGGACGCAAACCAACGGAGCACAATGGCAACAATAGAACCGCTAACAAGACCTGTCATATTATCCTTGAAATACCCGCACACACCAATAACACCATAAGCAACAAGATAGTCTAGGATGATGCTTAAATAATGGATGGATGATTTAAAACCGAGCAAGAAATGAAGTATACCATATACAACACCAGCCAAAATACCACGCGTACCGCCCCAGCGATAGGCAAAAATCATGAGAGGCACCATGGACGCGGCCTTAATGGAACCGCCTTGTGGCATATGAAAAAGAGTAATAAATGATAATACTTGTGCAATAGCGATAGCTACACCGGCTTCTGCTATCATGCGTGTCTTGGAATGTTCCATTAAAATAACCTCCTATTAATATAATGGGCTGAACATAGAGAAAATGTACAGACAAGCTACCTATAAAATTGTATAATAACTATATGAGTGTTTTTAATATTCGGAATGTATTGAAAATTGAAAACAAATTCAGTATAATGGTACAGGTTCAATTTATTATACCTCAAAGGAGATATAGAAACTATGATTAATACAACTAACATCTTCGATTATGAAGACGTACAACTGATTCCTAATAAATGTATCGTAAACAGCCGTAGCGAATGTGATACTCATGTTAAACTAGGTAATCGTACATTTAAATTGCCTGTAGTTCCTGCAAACATGCAAACTATCATTGATGAAGAGTTAGCTGAAAAACTAGCAGAAAAAGGCTATTTCTATATCATGCATCGTTTCCAACCTGAACGCCGTCTTGACTTTGTAAAACGCATGCAAGAAAAAAACTTATATTCTTCTATTTCCATCGGCGTAAAAGAAGAAGAATTCGCATTAGTTGATGAATTAGCAAAAGCTAACCTTATTCCTGATTATATCACAATCGATATCGCACATGGTCACTCTAATGCTGTTATCGACATGATTCAATACATTAAAAAGAATTTACCAACAACATTTGTTATTGCTGGTAACGTAGGTACTCCTGAAGCAGTTCGTGAACTTGAAAATGCTGGTGCTGATGCTACAAAAGTAGGTATCGGTCCTGGTAAGGTTTGTATCACAAAATTAAAAACTGGCTTTGGTACTGGCGGTTGGCAATTAGCGGCTGTACGTTGGTGTGCAAAAGCAGCTACAAAACCTATCATCGCTGACGGCGGCATTCGCGATCACGGCGACATCGCTAAATCCATTCGCTTTGGCGCTACTATGGTTATGATTGGTTCCCTATTTGCTGGTCACCAAGAATCTCCAGGGGAAGAAAAAATTGTTGACGGCCAAGCTGTAAAAGAATACTTCGGTTCCGCTTCTGAGTTCCAAAAAGGGGAACGTAAAAACGTAGAAGGCAAAAAAATCTTCATTCCTTCCAAAGGCTCTATCTTTGATACATTAATCGAAATGGAACAAGATTTGCAATCCGCTATCTCCTACGCTGGTGGCACAACATTACAAGCTATCCGCAAAGTAGACTACGTTCTTGTTAAAAACTCCATCTTTAACGGCGACCGCTAATCGATTACTAACATACCAAGAGGGGCTACGATTCATACGAATCGTAGCCCCTCTTCTTTTTATTTGCAGCATTTAAACGAAGAAACTATTCTTCTACACCACAATTTTTATTTATTAAATAATATGCATATTTACCGATACCGGCACTGATAACAAGCAATACAGTCAAGACGATGAATGCAATGGTAAGACTCGTACCATGAGCAATGAATCCAATCAATGCAGGTCCCATCAAAATCCCCATATAACCGAGCATGGTAGATGTAGCCACTGCTTGTGTCATAGGAATTACATTTTGTTCCCCCATCGCAGAGAATAGATTTGGCACAACCATGGCTAATGAGATACCTAATAATAAGTACGTATACATAGACGCATGGCCAGGTAGGAATACGATGAGTGCCATTGCAATAGCACCTAGTAGATAACCACCTACAACAACTTGTTTAGATGTTACATGTTTACCAATTGTATTACCAAGAAGGCGACCAATACACATAGTCCCATTAAACAGCATGACACCCATTACGGCTTCTTGAATAACAATGCCTTTATCTTCAAATAAGTAAAGCGCACTCCAGTCCCCTACCGCACCTTCTACCAAATAGGATACAAAGGATAAGAGACCAAAGATAATAGCAATTGGATGGAATGATAACGGACTTTTAGACTTTTTCATAACCTTTGCATTTGGATCACGACCAAAGGTTAACATAAATTGACTAACCGCGATCATCGCAATAAAGAGTATGATGAGAAGCCCCCAAATACTTTCATTAACAGGTAATGATAAAATTTTTAAAAGAGCAAGCAATACACCGGCACCTGCAAAGCCACCTAAGCTCCACCCACCGTGATAAGCACCCATTAAATGCTTTTTACTTACCTTTTCGGTTAAAATAGCTTGTAAGTTGGCAGAAGCACCACTAAGGCCTACGCCAATGCCAAAGAAAAATAATGCTATTGTGGTTGTCACAATTGTAGAACACATGGTAACAATAGCCAGAGACAACATGCCGATAAAACTAGCTAATAAAACGACTCGCTTACAGCCAAAGCTTTCTACAAGTTTACCAGCTATAGCCATGGATAAACAAGAACCTACACCGAGCAACAAAATCATGGAACCTAATACATCCTCACCGATGCTTAGTTTCGCTTTTAAATATGGCACAAATCCGGCCCATAAGGCAGTGTACATACCAGGGATAAAAAATGCACCAAATGCACCACGAATATTAGATTTTGAAACAGAAACTTGTTCGCTCATCATGTCCTTTCTGGTTTCTAGAACCGTTCGGCGAAGAAAGGCCCTTTTGTATCCGCTAGACCGCGATAACATGCGTTTCTAGGGGAAACCATTTTAACTACAAGAAAATTATATTGAGAATATAGTAACCCTCTTTACACATAATGTAAAGAGGGTTCTTAAAATTTAAATTTAAATTAAAAACGTAAGGCCCATAGCGATAAAAATAGCAGGTAATAAATTAGCTAAACGAATCTTATTAGGCCAAATCATATTAATGCCTACACAGAAAATTAAGATGGATCCTACATAGGATAAATTGTCGATAGCCTGCTGTGTCATAAGTGGCGCCGCAACATGCGCTAAGGCCGTGATCAACCACTGCGTGATACCTACAGGAATGAAGGAAAACAATGCGCCCTTCCCCATGGATGAGGTCATAACCATAACAATAACACCATCAAGGATTCCTTTGAGTAGCAAGGTTTGGTAATCTCCTGTCAATCCATCTTGAATTGAACCGAGCACGCCCATCGCACCAACAGTAAACGTAAGTGATGCAGTGATAAACGCTTGCGTAAACTTAGGGTCCCCGGTATTACCGGTTTTATCTTTCACCAAGTCACCAAAGACCGTAATCCATCGGTCTAAATCAATGATTTCACCAATCACAGCACCAACTACCATGCTGATAATCATCAACAAAGGTCCAGTAGTTTGCAAGGAACCATTAACGATAACCAGCATAAATTGCATGGCCCCGCTCATTCCTAGTAACAGCACGATGATACCACATACTACCATAAGGGTTTGTTTTAAATTATCCTTCATAAATCGGCCGCACGTGAGCCCAATAATACTACCACCGATAATGAGCCCCATGTTGATGGCCGTTCCTAACCCAATCATACTTGTATCCTTTTCCTTATTTCTGAAAGTTATTATGAAAGTAGTATATCAACTACATCGATAACAATCAATATAAAATATCACAAAAAAACCGTATCTATGTTTCAGTAGATACGGTTCTATTTATATTAATCATCTATTGTCATATAAACCACAGGATTGGCCTCATTGATTTCATTAAAACAAGGGCAATCCTTACCGTGATCGTTGATGAGACCACTAGCTTGTAAATGGGAATAGATGGTCACAGGTCCTACAAATTTGAACCCTCGCTTCTTAAGGTCTTTGCTAATGTGCGTAGATAATTCATTTTTAGCAGGCACCCTTCCCTCAGAATGGCTTTCATAAATAAGAGTCTTATGATTGGTGAAAGCCCATATATATTCGCAAAAGGATCCAAATTCGTCTTGAATGCGTTGGAACGCCTGTGCATTATTGATGATGGCCTCAATCTTCTTGCGGGATTTTAACATTCCCTCTGTACTCATAATGCGCTCTATATCTGTTTCCGTATATTTAGCTACTGCATCAACATCAAAATAGTCAAAACACTGGCGTATAATTTCTCGTTTATTTAAAATCGTAAGCCAACTCAGACCGCATTGTAGGCTCTCCAAACATAAATGTTCAAATTGACGTTGGTCATCATGAATAGGACGCCCCCATTCATAATCATGATACGCCTGATACAATGGCGTTGTGGGCCAAGAACAAGTGACTTTCATGAAGGCTCCTTTCTATGCTACAACTAGCCTGTTACTAGAAATCGCGCTATACATACAATAATACCCATGCTCACTAGATTTGTAAAGAATACCATACATCGTATTCACCGCCCCTAATATGTAACTCATCTATTAATATTTTAAATATTTTTAAAATAAAATTGTGAAAATTCATTTACAATTCACTAAAAATGTTATATTATTTTAAATATATTTTAAATGTGTCTGACACAAAGTCTTTATAAAGCGAGTATATATCTATCTTTCATTATATAAGAGAGTATTAAATCAACCGATAGATATATATTCATTTATGAAGAGTCTTTCACAATATAAAAATAAATTACAAATTAAGTAATATAGTTGAGGTGTAAGAGAATGAGAGCGAGAAATAAGATGTTATTATCCGCTGTAATGATGACTATGTTATCATCTACAGTGGCCCTCCCTAGCACATGGGCGGCAGCAGGCCTTGGTTCTAATGGCAATGTGTTTGCAGTAGGTTCTGAAAGTAAATTTGAAAGCACTGGCAATACGACGGCAACAGGTATCATTGCATCAAACGGCGGTCAAGTGACGATTGCCTCCTTGGATACACCTGATCAAAACCAATTGCCTAAGCGTCACCGCCAACCAGCTTTCATTACAGGCATGCTAGATAATAGTTCCATTCAAGTGGATGGCGGTGTTATGAACGTGAATACGGCCCCATGGGACGCACCCTATCCACTAGCATTTGCCTATAACAGTAAAATTAATCTTGGTATCGATGATTCAGGTACTGTAAAACATAAAGTATTTAATATGCAAGGTAATATACTTGTATCTGATAAAACGATGCCTCCATACCAACAACAGCAACCATCCGTGATTAATATTGGCCTCGGCCGTGCGCACAATAGCCCTAACCAATTTACCGGCAAGGCTGTGAACACATTAGAGGATAAGGGTGGCGAAATCAATATGACCTTTGATGGTGGCATGTGGAGCCACGATAACATGGGTGGCTTGGAAGCATTCCAAATTAAAGGCAACGAGGCGCGCAGCAGTATCAATACACTCAAAGGCACTCGTACACGTGAAGGATTCAGCCGTATTTCCCAAGATTCTCGTAGCGACATCCACGTTAATAATTTAGACGGCCACATCAATGTCATTTACGATATGAGCGCTGGTACTGGTTTGAACTTCGCTAAACCAGCCGCTCAAAAAACAGGCCTTGATGCATCTGACATCGAAGGCGGTAACTTCATTGTAAAATCCGCTACAACAGGGTCTGGTGTACATGGCTATGTAACAGGCGATCATCTCGATACGTCCTCTGAAAGCAATGTAAACAAGATTCTAGATAACTTGGCGCATAAATTCTATTACGAAAATTATATGAATGGTGAAAGAAACCTTTCTGGTACTGTATCCATCGCTTCTAATGGCATCGTGTCAAGCTTCCAAAAAGCGTTAACTACAGACCAAAAAGAAGGTGCTATTACATGGCAAAACAGTAATGGTCAAGGTTCCTATGCGGCTCCTACTCCAACGCCTACCCCTGTAACTCCAGTTACTCCGGCACCTAGCCCTGTTACTCCAGTTACGCCAACACCTTCTCCTGTTACTCCTGTTACTCCGGTAACTCCAACACCTAACCCTGTAACACCTGTAACACCTGTAACTCCTGTTACACCGGCACCTACTCCGATAACTCCAGGTGCTTACGATACACCACAAATGCGCGGCATTCGTTCTGCTGTAGTTGGTAATATCAACGCATGGAGTACAATGACGAGCGATATGAATCGTGCTAACCAATTACAACAAGGCTCCCCAACAGGTATTTGGGCTCGTATTGGTGGCGGTAGATATAATTATGCTAATGACGGTATCAATACAGCTACTGATTACACAAGCATTCAGGGCGGTTATGATACGAAAACTAGCCGTGACTGGACCGTAGGCGGTCAAGTTTCTTACCTACGCGGTTCTGAAGATTATGTATTCAATGGTTCTGGCAAGGTAAAATCCTATGCTGTTGGCGCTTATGGATTGAAAGACCTTGGTAAGGATCAATACGTACATGTAGAATCTCAAGTAGGTCGTATCTCTAATGAATTTACAGCGCGTAATGAAATCGGCCAAGCTAAATCTGGCGATGTAAAATCCAATGCGTATAGCATCGGCGTTCGCTACGGCAAAACTATAAAATCTGCTAATGGTTTCTATGTAGAACCACAAGCACAATTAAACTATACACACTTCGGTGGTCGTGACTTTACAGCAGGCAATGTATCCGTTAACCAAGCTGGTGTAAATAGCACATCTGGCAAACTAGGCCTAGAAGTAGGCAAACAATTTGGCAATGGTAACCTATATACACGCTTTGCTGCAGGTCACGCTTTCACAGGCAATGTAAAAACTACCTATGCTAGCGGTAATGCCGTAAAATTGACAGAACAAGACCTCAAAGGCACTTGGACTGAACTCGCATTCGGTGGCCGTTATGGTTTCAATACGAACAACAGCGTATATGCAGACGTTACTACCGGTCTATCTGGTGATTACCAAGCTGACTGGGGTGTAAACGCTGGATTCACGCACAAATTCTAATTTATATTACATACCGTTATATACGGCCATATAGTTGTACAACCATAGATATCTCCCCTGTATATCCCTTGCATATCTATGAGAGACGCATCCTAATATATTTCCCCTTTTTATGCAATACTACTCCCATAGGATGCTACTTCCCCCTCTTATTGTAAGCTGTATGGCCTTATATACATACATTTAGATTCCGTCTAAATGTTTACTAACTTTCTTACTACAATGCAAAACGCCCTCTTCATTGGCAACCTTAGATAGTTGCCATGAAGGGGGCGTTTTGTTTTACTAACAGTCATTTTATTAAGAAATATTAGATTACTATGTACAATATATACCTATAGCTATATTTTACATTATAATGTATGTAATTATAAAATTTAACAATAAAGGAGGTGATGCTATGTGTACGTATATCCTAATGCATAAAAATATTCCTGTGTTAACAGCAATATTAGATGATACGTTAACAGTAACAAAAGTTACTGAAATCATAAATCCAGACTACAAACCATTGAATATGATGGTCATGGACAACCAGGAAATCGCACTTAATGATTTTTTAAGGTATCATGCTATACCAAGCTCTAGACCTAATTTAGAAAATCTACTAGAGGCCTATCACGCATCAGATGCATTAGAATTTTCATTAAAATCATATCAACTTAATCTATCTGACCACTATTGGATGAAACCAATACACTCTAATTTAGATTGGGATACTATCAATTTTTATGACCATCCTATAATTGACACGCCTTTATTCTTATCTGATTCTGATGATATCGATATCGATTTAATTACACCGAATTCATCTGTAAACGGTTCTCTTCGTCAGATGTGGATGCAACAACAAAAAGGTATTCGCCTATTAAAAGCTGGAAACTTTCTCAATCAACAACCATTTAATGAAGTATTTGTATCAAAATTATGCAAAGAACTAAACTTTCACCATGTAACATATGAATTAGAAACAATCGCATCTGGTGAAATTGTGTCATCTTGCCCACTATTTACGAGCGGAGACATTGAATACATTCCTGCCTGGCACATAGCAGCGCCACTTAAACGACGCGATAATAGATACCAAGCGTTCTTAGATCAGTGTACACATTTTTCAATTCCAAATGTGAAAGCCCATTTAGATGCGACACTTGCTTTGGACTATCTAACATTAAATGACGACCGTCACTACGGTAACTTTGGATTCTTACGGAATTCTACAACACTTGAATTCCTTGGCATGGCCCCCATCTTCGATAATGGCAATACATTATGGTACAACGAAATGACGATTCATCCACATAGACCATTCCATACGTATCCATCATTACCGTTTAAATCGAAACATGATAAGCAAATAAAGTATGTAACAACACCACTAACAATTCCGCAGTCATTGTCTAAAATAGCAATGGAATTGATGAATTCCATATATGCAAAAAATTCAAATATTACGGAAGAACGTCTTACTATGATGAAAACATTATTTGCTGAGCGGTTAGATATGCTAAATGCATATCTAACGAAATTAAAGTAATAAAATATTTAACAGAATAAATTCAATATCAGAATAAAAGTAGCATTACTAACGTATAGACACAGATGGCATATGCCAAGAAATCTATATTACGTATAGTAATGCTACTTTTGTACAATCTTATATCATCATTGCGGTAGTTTTAGAGATTTACAGAATTACACTACGAGTTAAAATACAAATTTATTTTCAATGCCTTCGAGCCACCCGACGTAGGGTATCATCTCAATTCTTCTGAATTGGGATTTTTTTATTTTAAGGACTCCATTATGAAATCTGTAAATCACGAAACACTTGTATAATTAATTTTATTTTATCATATACAGATATAAAAATTCATGTTTTTCTCATATTTTATTATAAACAACAAGACGCCCCATTAGCTATTACGATAACAGGGCGTCTTATTATTTATAAACTTATACTATTAATAGAGCATCCATATCCCCACACAGCTCGTAATAAGCGCTACAAGCACAGGCACAGAAGTTCGCTTCAATAAATCTACCGATTTAATATGAGCTACCCCTGCTACACCGACCATAACAGGACTGATAGGGCTCAAGAACAAACCTAAACTGGCCCCATTTTGCATGCCTAGCATGGTCGTAATCGGATCTAGTCCGAGATTAGATACAATATTAGGCACGAGTGGCACTAATGTAAATAAAGGTGCTA
>OKWX01000199.1_pt1 | contig 26080 bp, 43 predicted proteins | sample 1607241 | NCBI WGS metagenome assembly OKWX01 (sample SAMN07501071, study PRJEB24779) | human gut metagenome | isolation source: stool | host: human infant | place: USA: Pittsburgh, PA
ACAAAATCTATATCGCTTTTAGACATATCTTTACTAGCGTCAAACAATAGTTTTAAATCTGGGTTATCTTTTACGGCTTGTGCGTATTCTGATACAGACGGTTCATTGTAGTACTGTTCGTCAGTATCAGATTTATCCTCTATTAAATCTGATTTTTCTACCCCAAAATAGTCAGCTAACTGTTCTATTTTATTCATTCTAGGCATTTTAGTGCCGTTAACCCATGTTGAAACAGTTGATTTGTTTAATCTTAAATCGGCTACTAAATCGGCTTGTGTCTTTTTGCTTCTTGCTAATAAATTACTTAAATTTTTAGCAAACACCTTTTTGTAATCAGAATTCATGATAAACTCCTATTCTTCTCACCTGTATATTTCTATATTAATACTTAAAGTAGTAAACTTCAATACTATTTTTTAAAAAAGTTTACTTTTAGTATTGACATTCTACTTTAAGTAAACTATACTAATAGCATAAGAAAGGGGTGATAAATTGAAGCGATTAAAAATTTCATTGAAAGCAGCAAGAGTTAATGCAAATCTATCTCAAGAAAATGTGGCAAAGAAAATGAAGAAATCTAAAGTTACAATCAACAATTGGGAGAATGGTAAAACAGAAATCGACTACGGAAATTTAACTGAATTATGTAGATTGTATTCAGTAACTATTGATGATATTATTTTGCCTTATTAGTCTACTTTAAGTAGAAAGAAGAAAGGGTGAATACATGAGTGAATTACAAATTTTTAAAAACAATCAATTTGGTAATGTACGCATTGTAATGCAAGGTCAAGAAGCTTGGTTTGTCGCTAAAGATGTATGTAACTGTCTTGAAATTAACAATTCAAGGCAAGCATTAATCCGATTGGACGATGATGAAAAGAGTAGTGTCATTTTAAATGACGGTACTCCCGGAAATCCAGAAAAATCTGTTGTCAATGAATATGGCTTATATAGTTTGGTACTTTCGAGCAGAAAGCCAGAAGCTAAAGAATTTAAGCGTTGGATTACACATGATGTTATCCCTCAAATACGCAAAACAGGACAATACGTTGTAGATATACCTAAAACATTACCAGATGCATTAAGAGCGTATGCTAACGAAGTTGAAGAACATAATAAAGCAAAAGCCTTGATTGAGGAACAAAAGCCAAAGGTTTTATTTGCTGATAGTGTAGCAGCCAGTCATACCTCTATCTTAGTAGGTGATTTAGCAAAGTTACTTCATCAAAATGGAGTAAAGGACATGGGGCAAAAACGATTGTTTAATTGGTTACGTGAAAACTCATATTTAATAAAACGTAAAGGTTCTGATTATAACAGTCCTACACAAAAAGCGATGGAAATGGGACTATTCCAAATTAAAGAAACTGTTGTAAGTCATGCTGATGGTCATACATCAGTTAATAAAACTACAAAGGTAACAGGAAAAGGACAACAGTATTTTATTAATAAATTTTTAGGTGAATAAAATGGAGAGCCTAGTATACACGGCTAACCAAGTAGCGGAACTATTTCAAATTTCACTAACTGCAGTATATGACCTAAGAAATAAAGGCAAGCTAAAACAACTACCGAATGTAAGCGGTGTAAGGTTTAGTAAAAAAGAGGTTGAAGCACTAGCAGGAGTTGAAAGTGAATACTCGGCTATTGGTTACAGAAAATTAAAAAATGAAGTTGAAACACTAAGAGAAGAAAACAATCGTTTGAAAAGTGAAATTAAAAAAATCACCAGCCAAATGCTAGTGATAGTAGGTAATGAATTATGAAATTGATTTGGATGTTAAGAACAATAGCGTTCCTAATGATAATAGGAACAGTAGGTTCTGTAGAAATCGATAGAATTGATTTTTACACAGCCTTTTTACAAATATCATTGGGGTTAACCCTACTTATCCTTTCAAATTTCTGGATGAGAGAAATAAAAAAAGCACGCTAGACCGACCAAAGCCATAAGCGTGCGTGTAGAGTGATTTTGTTATTACTCTACTTGTATTTTAACACAAGGAGAAATAAATGGAAATTAATTTAACACCGATTGTTAGTAAAAACGAACAAGTATTCAAATGGAATAAAGACGAAATCAAAACATATTTTGAAGCACAACTAGAAAAGTATAAAGGACTTGTAGTAACAGAAGAAAACTATAAGGAAATGGTAAGTGCTAAAAATGAAATCGTTAAGTACAGAACAACACTTGATAAATTCTGTAAAGAGAAAAAACGAGAACTCAAAAGACCGATTGAACTGTTTGAGGAAGAAGTAAATGAAGTATTGAAAGTTGTTTACGATGCAGAAAAGCCACTCGCAGAACAAATTAAATACTTTGACGAAAAAGAAGTACAAGCAAAAACAGAAACCATCAACAAGTTTATTGAAAAGATGGTTGAAAAGTATAACGTTCGTGCAGAATATGCAGAACAACTACAACGTGATAAACGCTGGTTAAATAAAACTGCAAAGATGAAAGACATTGAAACCTCTATTGAGGGAATGATGATTGAAATTGCAAAGCGACAACAATCGGATGACGATTACAAACAAATTCTAGCAGAGAAAAAAGGAATGATTGAGTTTGTGGTTGATACTTGTAACCAACAATACGAATTAGCCACACCGATTACCTTTGATGAATGCTGGTGTGTAGTAAAAGATATGCCACTAGATCAAGCTAGAGAATTTATCAATGCAAAATTTGCTGAACGCAATGAAATGGAAGAGGCTGCACGAGCAAGTATCACAAATGAAACAGTTGAAACAGCCGAAGTTGTAGAACCAAAAACAGGTTTAACAGTAACTGTATATGACTTAACAGAAGATGATGTAAAAGATTTAACTGATTTCTTGGAAATGCGTGGTTACAGATATAAAGAGGTATAGATGGATAGTAGATATAATGCGGTAAAAACTGTACCGCAATCAGCATTGAAAGTAATTGACTTTGGGAAACTTAAAGGGAAATATGACATTTCTCCTCAATGGCGATGGGAAGTGTTAACCGAAGTTTATGGAATGTGTGGTGTTGGTTGGAAGTTTGAAATTGTTAGCAGTCAACAAGTACCAGTCGAGGAAACCAAAGAAACTATGTTGTATGTATTGGTAAATCTATACATCAAAGATGGTGATGAATGGAGTGAACCAATTCCTGGATATGGTGGAGATTTCCTAATCTACAAAGATAAAAATGGTTTTCACGGCAACGATGAAGCCTTTAAGATGGCCGTTACTGATGCACTAGGTACTGCAGCAAAAATGATTGGTGTAGGTGCTGATGTATATAGAGGATTGCAAGATACAAAAATAAATGCAGCAGCAGAAAAAGAACGGAAAGAAAAAGAATTTGATCCACATAATGCATATGGAATTGTTTTGAAGATGGCAAATGAACATGGTGTGAGTGCAGAACAAGTGGCGCAACAAGCAACTAAAATGTTTGGAATGTGTGTTATCGATAACATTACGAGAGACCAAATGTCTATGCTATATGACTGGGTAAAAGGTTATGAAGTGGACAACAAATAACATTGAACTGTTACGTTCGCCACTCGGTGTAATGGTAGTCATACCTGCACCACATGACAATGACCTAGCTAAATTAGACAAAGATAAAGAATACGTGATTGAAATTAAGAAAAAATCAAAATCACGCAGTTTGAACGCTAATGCTTATTGCTGGGTTCTATGTCAAAAGATAGCGGAAGAATTAAGTAAAACTGGGTACACCTCAAAAGAGGATGTGTACCGAAAAGCAATCAAAGATTGTAGCCATTTTAGTTATGTACCAGTACGTGAGGATGCCATAGAGAGATACATTCAAATATGGCAGGCACACGGAATAGGGTGGATAGCTGAAGATGCAGGCGAATGTAAAAGCCTACAAGGTTATCACAATGTTATGTGCTACCACGGCTCGTCAGTATATACAGTTGCAGAAATGCAAAGACTGATTGATTGCCTAGTGGATGAATGCCATCAACTAGGAATACAACTTGAAGATAGCGATTACATACAGTCGCTAGTTAAGGAGTGGGGGAATGAACAAACGGAAAAGGGAAGATGACAAACTCTATAAAATCACGAGGCCTAAAGCTATCGAACGAGATAGTATAGATGGCTATCCGTGTTGCGTAATATGTGGTACACCTGCAACGGAAGTGCATCACATATTCCCTAGAGGTAGAGGCGGCACAAGTGAATTAACCAATCTAGCATGCTTGTGCAGATATTGCCATAACAATTTAGCACATGGAGTATTTGCGAAAGAAACCAAAAGAAAGCTAGAAGCGATCATTGAAGAAAGGACAAAACGATATGAAGAGAATTGATGTAGTTGAACTATATGTAAGAAAGCGTATTGAAATTCTAGAACGTGAAAATGGCGAATATAAAGTTAATCAAAAAGAAATCAACGAGTTAAAAGATGTACTGGATGTAATCGCAAAAACAAGAACTGTTAGATGTGGTAAGACTTTGACAAAGATTAATGGTTTTGATGTTGATAAACTCATCAAACAAACTACCAGCTATCTATAAGGACTAGCCTATGAGCGACAACAAAAAGTATTACTATCTACGGCTGAAAGATAATTTCTTTGACAGTGATGAGTTGAAGATATTAGAAAGCATGAAAGACGGCTACTTGTACAGTAATATTCTTTTAAAACTCTACCTACGAAGCCTAAAGAATGACGGAAAGTTAGTAGTAAACGAACGTATTCCGTATAGTGCGGATATGTTAGCGAGCGTAACAGGACATCAAGTAGGCACAATCAAACAAGCGTTATCTGTTTTTAAAGATTTAGGACTTATTGATGTGTTGGATAATGGTGCAATTTATATGCTAGACATTCAAAACTTCATAGGTAAAGGTAGTAGTGAAGCTGACAGAAAGCGTGAATATAGACAACGAATAGAAATAGAAAGGACAAATGTCCAGACAAATCTCCGACAAATCTCCGACAAAAATCCACCAGAGATAGAGATAGAGTTAGAGAAAGATATAGAGATAGAGAAAGAGATACATAGTAGTGCAAAAAGCACTACAACAAAACGCAAGCGTTTTGAAAAACCTACTCTATCTCAAATTACACAGTATTGTCTTGAACGTAATAACAGTGTAAACGCTGAACAATTCTATGACTACTACGAAAGCAATGGCTGGAAAGTAGGAAAAAACTCTATGAAAGATTGGAAAGCAGCAGTTAGAACTTGGGAGAAGAATAACTACAACAAACCTGCAAAGAGCAACAAGCAAAACGCAATAGATGTTGTTAATAAATTGATGCGTGAATATGGGGGTGAAGATGAACAATCAACAACAGATAGTGAAAGCACTATCGATGTTACAGCTAGCGTACAGTACTGATATGTCAGTTGAACGTATGAAATTGTACGTAACGATGCTTGGCAATATTAATCCTGTAACGCTAGAACAAGCGGTAGCTAACTTGATTAATAAATGTAAGTTTTTGCCAACGATTGCAGAAATACGTGAAGAATGTACAGCGTTAAGTGCATATGTGAATATGCATGATGAAGTAGAAACTGCACAAACTGCATGGGAGAAAGTAATCAAAGTAGCAGGCACTTATGGTTATGACAATGGAAAGGAGCATTTAGAGGGGATAACCTTAACGGCCGCAAGGGCGATATGGTCGTCCTTCGACCCTAGAATGGGTCATGAATATAATGAGGCAAGTTGCAGGGCACAGTTTATTAAATGTTACGAGCAATTAATAGATCGTGAGAAACACCGCCAACGCATGGCAAATTCAATAAAGGATAATCACCTATTATTGAAAGCACGAGAAAAGGCAGAACATGAAAAATCATTGATAAGTGCAGGACAAAAGCAAATCGAAATGACTACTACAGGTAACTTGGTTGAGGTGGCAAAAGAAACAAAGCCAGTAAATTTAAACAAAATACTAGACAATGCTGATATTTCCGATAATGGTAAAGCGTTACTACGGCAAGCAATAGGGGGATAAATGAAACAAAAACCAAAGGAATTTGAAGTTAGTTGTAAAGTATCGTTCGATGTTAGCTTTACAGTACTAGCAACCAGCGAAGAACAAGCTAGAGTGAAGATTGATAACCTACTTGAAATCATGCGTGATGAGGCAACAGTCGATTGCCACATTCACCCTAGCTACGATGTATATGTAGAGGACTGCAAGGCTGAACTAAACCAGCTTAGTTATTGGTAAGGTGGATAAATGGTAAGCAAAAAACACAAAATGGCAATCCTAATCGAAATACCACTCAATGTGGAAACTGAGCAGGAAGCAACAGAGCAAATGTCAATGTTAATGAAAGCGAACGCAAAAGAGTTTGAGTGTATGCATGACATGATAAGAACATACAAAGGCAAGATTAATATTGAAAGGAAATTGATATGAACACAGTACAAATTCTAGGCAATCTAGCACGTGATCCAGAATTACGTTTTACGAAAATAGGTAGAGCCGTAGCGACTTTTACAGTCGCTGCTACGAATACTTATATTGACTCTACAACGAATGAAACGAAAGAACAAACGGCTTTCATTAATTGCGTAGCATGGGGCAAAACTGGCGAGGCGGTTGGCAATTGCAAGAAAGGCGAACGGCTATTCGTAGAGGGAAGAATACAAACACGTTCCTACGAGGATAGCAACGGCCAAAAGAAATATGTAACAGAGGTAGTTGCTAATTTCGTAGGGCGAAAATTAGAGGGTGAATTTGATAGTGGTAGTAACTTTGATAGTTTTGATAACACCAATCAAGGTGAAAATATTCCGTTCTAAGTTGCATTATCGAAGTAGAAGAAATAAAGGAGTGTAACAATGCTGGTTGAAGATAAAACAAAATATTGCTGGGTAGACGATGAAATAGCAGGTGAACCACAAGGCAGTATTAAAGATGCCATCTTAGATTATGTAGATAATGAATATAACTATGGTGATTTTGATGCTTTAAGTCGAGAAGAATTGTTGCAAACAACAATAGAAATCGGTCATCCATACCGATATGTACCTGAGGTAGATGGTGAACGAGTAATTTGGAATGTGTGTGATTACGATTTAGATGATGAAATCGAAGAATGGGCAGACGATTACATGAAAGATGTTAAAAACGAACACATGGACGAATTGAGCGAAGAACTAACAAAAGTATTCCAAGCGTGGGAAAAACGTCATGGGTACGATCTCAAATCTTGGGTTGTACAAGAAACAAAACCATATCGTATTGGTGATTATATTAATAAATAGGGATATTGATTATGAAAGTAGAGTTATTTAATGACAATTTTCAGAATTTTAAGCGATATGGAATACCAAAGGCGCAATTGGTAATTGCTGACATTCCATACAATCTAGGAAACAATGCCTATGCAAGTAATCCTATGTGGTATGTAGGGGGGGATAATAAGAATGGAGAAAGTAAAAAAGCTGGTAAGGCTTTTTTTAACTCCGACTACAATTTCAACATTGCAGAATATTTTCACTTTTGCAATAGGCTGTTAAAGAAAGAGCCTAAAGAACGAGGGAAAGCACCATGCATGATTGTATTCTGTTCGTTCCAACAAATGCCGATGGTAATTGAATACGCTAATAAACATGGGTTTAAGAATTATATTCCTATCACATTCAATAAAAATTATAGCGCACAAGTATTAAAAGCTAATATGCGGATAGTCGGTGCTACAGAATATGCGTTAATTCTGTATCGTGAAAAATTGCCTAAATTCAATAACAACAAAAAAATGATATTTGATCACTTTGAATGGAAACGTGATAACAAGAATATCGTTCCTAATATCCACCCAACGCAAAAGCCTGTAAACGTACTAAAACGATTGATAGAAATATTCACAGACGAGGGCGATGTAATCATTGACCCTGTAGCTGGTAGCGGTAGCACGTTAAGGGCGGCGATGGAACTAGGAAGAAGTGCATACGGCTTTGAAATCGATAGAAAAATGTATGCAAAAGCTAAAGAAGAAATGCTGAGTGATGTTAAAGTGCAAACAAATTTGATGGAATTTGCAGAATAAGGCGGTGATGATCATTGCCAATAAATAGCAAGCAAAAAGGAGCAAGGGGTGAACGTGAATTTGCTAGCCTATGCAAGGAACATGGATTTGATGTAAGACGAACGCAACAGTATTGTGGAAATACAGGTGATGCCAGTGATTGTGTCGGACTACCTAATATCCACATTGAAGTAAAGCGTGTGCAAGCATTAAATATCGACAAAGCAATGGCACAAGCAATTCATGATAGCGAACATAAGAATGTGATGCCAATCGTGGCACATCGTAAGAATAATGCTAAATGGTTAATCACCATGATGGCGGATGATTGGTTTGAAATGTATAAAGAAAGCGGATTGAGTAATGACAGTTAATACTTCAACATATGGTATTCCGTACAACTGCAAAAACTGGTTAGCATTAGCATCAGTAGTATGGGGAAACCTTGATACAAGTGAAGCAATCAAGATTGTAGGCGGTAAAGGATGCGGACTACCTAAGAAAGTAAGCATACAAGATGAATTTAAACTAATTGATAAAGTCATTGAATGTTGCAAGAATGGTTTAACAAATCGGCAGATTATGGCTGAATTGAATATATCGAGCAATCGAGTTGTTAGAGCGAAGAATTGGGGAGAATGGAATAATGTTAGTGAAACTATTAAATGAATACGCACAATTACCAACTAAAGGTAGTAAGGATGCAGCAGGATTAGATTTGTATTGCCCTTTCCATATCAAAGTACCTGCTGACAGTCAAAAGAAAATTCCGCTAGGTGTAGCAGTAGAAATACCTAAAGGATATATGGGGCTATTAGTACCAAGAAGCAGTATGAGTAAAACACCTCTAAGATGTGCAAATAGCGTAGGAATTATCGATGCAGATTATAGAGGAGAATTAAGCATTGCATATGAAAACATATCTTGTAGCGATTACACAATATTTAAAGGTGATCGCATCGCACAATTAATCATCGTACCAATCGCAGTTGTTGATGTAGAAGAAGCACAAACACTCAGCGAAACAGAACGTGGCGATGGTGGATATGGTAGTACTGGCAAATAAAAAGACAGTAAATAGACAGAAAAGACAGTAGATAGACAGTAAGTAGACAGTAGAAAGACAGTAAAAGGAGAAACAAATATGAATAAATTAGTATTAGCAACAATGATTATGGGTGTAATTGGTGGTAATGTGTTTGCAAATGGTGTAGTTACAGGCCCTGTAGAGCCTAACACACAAGCACCAGTAGTCAACGGTTACAATTCGGTAGCCGTAGGGGCAAATACAGTAGTTACAGGAACAAATACAATCGCAATTGGCCGTGATAATAAAGTAACAGGAAATGATAGCGTTGTAATTGGCGGTGGTAACGGAACAATTGAAGCAGACCAAGCAAGCGTGATTGGCTATAACAATTATGTAGGCAATAACAAAGAACAAACTGTATTGGGAGCTAACAATACAGTAGATAACCAAGGGGCGGTAGTAGTTGGTACACATAGCGTAGTGCGTGGTATCGATGCAGTAGTCATCGGTAACAATGCATCAGCACCTGTTCAGAATAGCGTGGCGATTGGTACAAATAGTCAAACGGATAACCCTGTAGGTGTTCGACAAGTTGTACTGAATGGGGTAACTCACGTGTTCGCAGGTGAAAATCCTAACAGTACAGTATCGTTTGGCAGTAAGAAAAGCGATACATACAGTGGAATTAGCAATTATAACCGCCAATTGCACAACGTAAGTGCAGGGAGAGTGGACCCTAGCAGTTTAGATGCAGTAAACGGAAGCCAGTTGTTCGCTGCATATGACGAGATTGAAACAAATGGTACACGCATTGCACGAAATACTACGAATATCTCTAATTTGACCTCTAAGGTGGATAACGGATTTACAACGATTAATAACACTCTAACCGCTACAAACGAGCGTGTAGGGCAAAATAGCCAAGCCATTTTAAATAATACAGATAAAATTAATAACCATGAAACACGCATTACAGATTTAGAGCGTAATACAGTAGGTCAAATCTCAAACGTGATGCATGAAGTGGCAAAAGCTGGTGCATCTAATGCAGCACTAAGTGCGTTGCACTACCTAGGGTACAATTCTGATGATAAATTAACATTTGCGGTAGGTTACGGCCACTACAAAAACGCAAATGATGTAGCCCTCGGTATGTTCTATGCACCAACGGAACACGTTATGTTTAGCTTAGGCACTACATTGGCCAACAAAATGATTAATGCAGGTGTATCCTTTAGACTTGGCAAGGGTTCTGAATACGAAACCAACCATAAAGGCAAAATCAAACAACTTGAAGAGTTGGTAAATCAATTAGTAGCGGAAGTTGAAGAATTGAAAGCGAGCAAATAATGAATGGAATTAAATTATCTACAATTGAAAGTGATAGGAGATACGCAAGGTATGTCAGAGAAAGAAACAAAATACTCTTTGGTGAAAACAAGAAGAATATAAAAGACAAAATAGTTGATATTGTGCTAGTAGGAATGTTAGTTTGGAGTTTTATTCTATTGACGGTTTTTACAATCTTGCTACTTGCACAGTTGTTTAAGTAAGGAGCATAAGTACTATGTGTACACCAATGAGCAGATATACAGGCGATGTAGATAAGCTACAAGCAAAAACAAAAGACTTCAAAGCGATGGCTAATAGGGATGCAGAAGCTAATAGATATGGATTTAGGTTTATGCAAGAGTTATTCTTTAATGCAATCATGGGTGTATCGCTAGTAGTTTTAATATTTAGTTTTGTGATTTTAATTAAAGTGTTGGTTGGATAAGATATAGGCGGTGAAATATCCGCCTTATCACAAGAGGTGAACAAAATGAACGAAGAGAATAAAAATGAATTAAGTGTTAGTGAACCTGAATGGCAAGCTAGATTTAGAGGAGAGTATAAGGAATTAAAAGAACGTTATAACAAACTACACAGAATGATTGTTAAATATGATGCTGGAACTTTAGATTTTAAACCAACGTGTTCTATAGATTTGTTGCGCAGGCAAAAGGCTACTATGGGAGAATATTTAAACATACTTGAAATTAGAGCGGAAATTGAAAATATACGTGGTTTAGATGATGATAACACTAAACTAAAAAGCGATTATGAAATAACGAAGAATGGGAGATTTGCATGAGTAGCTATAGCGGATATACAGAACGTTCTGATTATTACATAGCACCTCATGATACATGGGAAAGTGCGCTTGAATTTCTAAAACAACTGGCTTGTGAAAGTGAAGATGATGAATTTTGCATCGGTGAATTACAAGGGATTTCACAAGATGGCGATATGTTCTTATTAAAAAATATGAAGTGGTACAAATGGAATGAAGATAAAGGAGAATGGGAGCATGAACGATAAACAATTTACAGATGAATTGTTCCGTAGAATGTATGATCTAGGATGCAGAAAAGCGGAAATAGAAAACGGAACAGTATTCTTTTATAAGAATTGTGAACGTATTTCGCAATGGTTAAATAGAGTTGATATAAGAAGTACGTGCTTTACGGAAGAAAACCAACAGATTGATATTGCAGAATATTTAGGTATTGTTGATTGGTCAAAAGTGGCAGTTGATACACCTATATTGGTTAAAGATGATTGTGATGAAGAATGGGTGAAAAGTTATTTTGCAAGTTATAAAAATGGAGAGGTGCGTGCGTGGATGGGCGGAAGAACCTCATTTTCTGTAAAAAATAAAACCGATACATTTGGGTGGAAATATGCAAAACTAGCAGAGGTATAAATGATTTTACCATTTTGTTTATCAAGACTTACAGAAATAGAAAAACGTTTAACGATTAAATGTGGAGATAACATATGCAGGCCAAAAGTATATGATGAATTTGTTAGGTATATCGTTTTATACAGAAATGATAATTGGTGGTATAGATATTACATACTGATAGGAGAAAAATTAACCGATAGCCATGTAAAGCAATTAAAAGGAATGGCACAAGATAATTATGATATGTATTGTGAAAGACATAAGGGGGAGTAATATTTGAGCGAACTATCAAAGGAAGAAAAGAGATTAATAAATAGTGCTAAGGAATATTTAAAGCCTTTAAAAACAGTGGATAAAGACCTTGAGTTAATGGCTATGGAAATAAAACAATTACAAAGCAATATAACAACGATCAGTGCTATTGACTATTCCAAAGACAAAGTGAGCGGTGGCGGTGTTCCTTGTGGATTAGAAAATAGTGTAGCAAGGTTTGTTGATACTGAAAAAGAGCAACGCAGACGGATTGATGAATTAACAGAATACAAATGCGATGCAGTAGATTTGCTTACTAAGCTGGAAGCCGGTATAGGCGGTAAAATGCTGAGGGCTGAATACCTATTAGGTATGACTGCACAACAAGCATGTTCAATGTATAAGGGAATGTTTGAAGAAAGACAGGCTAAACGATATAGGGATGAAGCATTTATAGAAGTGGCAAAAAAGATGACATCAAATGTCATGAAATGTCAGTGATTGTCAGTATTCATGGCTAAAAACATATAGTAGAATATAAGGTGTAAGAGTTGCCAATGAGCAATTCTAAAAACTAAATAGCAATTGAGGTGCGGTTTTATATTTTGTATTTGAAAATCAACGAGTATTGTTTCTAAGTCATTACAATCTATATTATTTTCTAACTGTACCGCACCTCTTATATTGCATTTTGTAAACTAATACCGCACATATAATCATTTCCAATATTGCAATAACAACCAACTATACGTTTCATGAAATAAAACCTTAAGCGAAAAAATGTTACATACTACAAACAACTGGCGGTATTAGTTTAGAGAGTGCAATTGCATATTGAAAACTAAAGCTATATGTTCCATTGGGAACCGAGTATTGTACGAGAGTTAGACAGAGTGAGCTAACCATGATTACAATTCATATACTCGTGTTGGCGAATAGCCAACTATATAACTTTGGTTTTGAGTATGCAATAAAAATGAATAAAACTATCACATAATGAGGTATATCCACGGCGATATATCTCATTTTTTGTATAAAGTTATCAAAAGGGGAGAAATGATGACTGACATATTGTGTTGTAAAAGCAAATGCTTAAACAACAAGAAAGGGAAATGTACGGCTAATGTCATTGAGTATGACGGATTATGCCAAACATATATCACACAGGGGAACGCAAGAAAAAGTACATGCGGTTTGTGTGTTAGATCTAATGGAAAGCTAAAACGGAAAGGTGGTGAAGTACTAAAATGATTAAAGCAATTAAACAATTTATTAAGGACAGAGCGTTATTCAAAAAAGCTGCACAAGATTTAGATAACAAAGACCTACAAGCGAAAGCAAAATATGCGTTTGAGCATAGAGACGATAACGTATTGAGCATTATTGATTGCCTAGCTATTGTGTGCGGTGTATTGATTATAGTCGGTATTGTGTGGTGCTTGATGTGAATTATCAACCAACGATAAAGAAACTACTTAAAGCATTACAAATGAATGGTAGGCGGTATGTAGTCGATGTAAGGCAATCATGGAGCAAATTCGATAAGCCTTGTAAGGTATATATCGTTAATCGAATGTACACAGAGGAAGAATACAAACTAACATTCCCCCATAAATACAAGAAAGGGAAAACGTTCAAGCAAGGACAACTCTATAAGAAAGAAAGTGAGTATAGCAGTACTAAGCAACATGAAGTACTGCTATTTTTAGTTAGAACATATAAAGGTGGTGATTGATATATGGCAGATGCTAACACCTTAACAGAAAAAGAACGAATATTTGCAGATGAGTATATCAAGACTACCAATGCAACACAGAGTGCTATCAAGGCTGGATATGCAGAAAATAGTGCAAGCGTAACGGGAAGTAAGATGCTAAGAAAACCTAAGGTACGGCAATATATAGATGCAGTCATGAACGAGCGTAGTAAAAACACAATCGCAACTGCTGATGAAGTGCTGGAGTACCTAACTAAGGTGATGAACGGCGAAGAAAAAGATGCATTTGGCTTGGATGCCTCAATTGCAGATAGAACCAAAGCAGCCGAGTTGTTAGGTAAACGGCACATGCTATTTACTGATAAGGTGAAACTTGATGCAGAAATAGAGATTGATATATCCGACCGCATGAAGCAAGCAAGGGTGAAGTCAGATGAAGTACAACAAGGCACAACTGATTGATGCGTTGGGTTCATTTACGCATGATCCGTTAGGCTTTGTTTACTTTTCTTTCCCTTGGGGAGAAAAAGGAACACCGCTTGAAAACTTTGACGGCCCTGATGAATGGCAGGTTAAGACTTTCAAGAAAATAGGCGAAGAACTACGCAAGGGTAAATCATTGGCTAAGGCAATACAAATTGCAGTTGCATCAGGTCATGGTATTGGTAAGTCAGCCTTTTCTTCATTGTTGATATTATTTGCCATTGCTACACATGAAAACACACGTGGAGTTGTAACGGCTAATACTGATACACAGTTAAAGTCTAAGACTTGGGCTGAGTTAAACAAGTGGTACAACCTGTTCATAGGCAAAGAACTATTTACCTACACGGCAACCGCACTGTTTAGTGCTGATAAACAGTATGAGAAAACATGGCGGATAGATGCTATTCCATGGAGTGAAAGTAATCCAGAAGCATTTGCAGGCTTGCACAATCAAGGTAACAGAATACTTATCATATTTGATGAAGCATCCGCTATTTCCGATAAGATTTGGGAAGTAACAGAGGGCGCATTAACAGATAAAGAAACTGAGATTATATGGTGTGTATTTGGCAACCCTACACGGAATAGTGGTAGGTTTAGAGAATGTTTCAGAAAGCATCGTGCGTACTGGACAACTTATCAGATTGATAGCCGTACTGTTAAAGTCTCAAACAAAGCTAAGTTACAAGAATGGGTTGATATACATGGTGAAGATAGCGACTTTGTAAAGGTGCGTGTAAGAGGGATATTTCCTAGTGCATCTGATACACAATTTATATCCGCATCAATCGTTGATGAAGCGCAAAAGCGAATGTACAGAGTTGGGGAATTTAATAACCTACCTGTAATAATCGGTGTAGACCCTGCATGGACTGGTGGCGATACATTAGAAATCGTGATGCGTAATGGCTATTCCATGAAATGCTTGGCAACGATTGAAAAGAATGATGATGATATGCGTATGGCTAACCTCATAGCACAATTTGAGGATGAATATAAAGCTGATGCAGTATTTATCGACCAAGGGTACGGCACAGGTATTTACAGTATCGGTAAGTCGATGGGTAGAAAATGGCGATTAGTTGCCTTTGGTGGTGCTAGTCCTAACAAAATGTACCTCAACATGCGTGCGTACATGTGGGGCGAAATGAAAGAGTGGCTAAAAGAGGGCGGTGCAATTCCTAATGAGCAAGGACTATATGATGATTTAGTAGGCCCTGAAGCGATCATTGATAAAAACGGCCGTATCCAACTTGAAAGTAAAAAGGATATGAAAGAACGTGGCTTACCATCTCCGAACAAAGGCGATGCATTAGCCTTGACCTTTGCATTTAGGGTCAATAAAAAAGTAAATGGCAATCACAGAAGAGTAGCTAATACAGAGTACAAACCATTTGGGTAAAGGGGGAATGTGAATGTGTATGAAAGCTAAAACACCAAGTGTTACTACACCAGCACCTGCACCAGTCGCACAGACTGATGATATGACGCAAAAGAAAGATGAGCAATGGTTCACCGATAAAAAGCGTAAGAAAACTGGTTATGATAGTACCATCTTGGCTAGTGCGTTAAATCAAGCGACAGGCAAAACAACATTAGGCGGTTAATATGAGTACTATCTTATCAAGTCTAGCAAGGCAACCTACAGAAAAGCAGGTTACAAAGCCTAGAGATTACAAGAAAATAAAAACAAAATTTAATCAGATGTTTACCAATCGTCAAAAGTACGTTGAGAAATGGAAGATGATTAGAGATTATCAGTTGCCATTCCTTGGTGTATTCGATGGTGAACAAGACCAATCGAAACTATATACCGATAAAATCCTTACTGGTATTGCATGGGAAAGTTGCCAAATATTTGCTAGTGGTGTAATGAGTGGAATGACACCACCTAGTCGCAAGTGGTTTAAGTTAACCATGGAAAATACGGATATGGCAGCAAATAGCGATGTGGCGAAAGTATTAGACGAACGTGAAGAAATATTGTATGCAATATTTGCAAAATCCAATTTCTACAATGTGGTTCACCAAGTCTATATGGAGTTACCATTCGGACAAGCACCGATGTCAATCATGCCTGATGGTAAAGTTGGTGTGCGTTTCACATCCTATCCAATCGGTACTTACGCATTAGAATGCAATGCTAATGGTGAGGTTAATACGTTTGGGCGAAAGTATAACATGACTTGCGACCAACTCGTGGAAGAGTTTGGATATGATAACTGTACCGAAAAGATTAAAAATGCATACGATGACGGCAAGGGTAATGCAACTGTATATACTGTTTGTTGGCTAGTGTGCGAAAACAAAGACCGCAACGGAAAACTAGGTAATAAGAATATGCCTTACTCCTCTATTTACTGGGTTGAGGGGAGTAGGGATGATGAAATCTTGCGACATAGTGGCTATGAAGAATGGCCTATTCCGATTGCACGGCACACCACACATGATCTAAATGGTTATGGTAAAGGTAGTGCATGGTTTGCACAATCTGATGCGATGATGTTGCAGAAGTTGGAACTAGACCGATTAACCGCTATTGAGTTAGGGGTAAAACCACCAATGGCCGTTACATCCGATGTGATTGGTAGTGTATCGCTATTTCCGGGCGGTATTACCGAAGTCGATACAGGCGGTAAAGTTGAGCCTATCTTTAACGTAGGTATCAATCTAGATTGGATTATGCAACAAATCATTGAGGTTAAAGACAGTATCAAACGTGCATATAGTGCTGACTTATTCCTAATGCTCGATAACATGGACAACGGACAAATGACGGCAAGGGAAGTCATGGAACGCACGCAAGAGAAACTGCAACAATTAGGGCCTGTAGTGGAACGGCTACTATCTGAATTTCTTAATCCGATTATCGAACGTACCTATGCGATATTAGATCGTGCAGGTGTGTTTCCACCAATTGATGAAGCGTTGGCGGAAGAGTTAAACGGCCAAGATGTGAAGATAGAGTATATTTCACCATTGGCGCAGGCACAGAAAGTATCTTCATTAACTTCAATCGAACAGTATTTTGCGTTCCTTATGTCATTAGCACAGGGCAATCCTAACATTCTACAAAAATTTAATTTTGAGGAAGCAGCGGATTATTATGGTGTAAACCTCGGCGTACCTGCAAAAGTAATTGTATCGAATGATGAATATCAAGCTAAGATGGAAGAACAACAACAGGCACAACAAGAACAAGAGGAACAAGCACAAATGATGCAAGCGGCACAATTAGCACCTCAAATGGCTAGTGCAGCTAAACAAGCAACTGATGCAGCAAATGATGGAAACCCTGTAATGCAACAGTTAATGGGAATGGGGTACTAGATGAAACAAAAAAGAGATTATATGCGAGAGCGTGATATTGAAGCGCTAAACCACGTACTGAGTGATGAACTCGGTAGGTGGTTTTTTTATCGCATATTAGACCGAGCAAAACTGAATAGCCAGTCATTCACAGGCAACAGTACAACATTCTTCAATGAGGGAATGAGGGCTGTTGCTATTTTGTTACAAAACGATTTAGGAAAGATTGGCGATGGTGTAGAGGGTGTTAAGAAATACCACCTAGCACAAATAGAAAATATTCAGATGCAAAAGTATTTTAAAACACTTGAAGAGAACGAATTAAAGAAAGGTGAATAACCATGGATGAAAATTTAGAACAAGGCACAAACAATAACACGGATAGTGCAAATGGTGGTACACCACAGGACACGAACACACAAGACCAACAAAGTACGATTTTAGGCGGTGGCGGTGATACTAACACCGACCAACCTGCAGAACCTATTGTATATGATTTCTCAACTGCATTTGATGGTGGCGAAGTTGACCAAACCATCGCAGATGAGTTTTCAAAAATGCTGAATGGTGTAGGTGCAACGCAAGAGCAAGCATTACAGATGGCTAAGTTTGGCAATCAATATGCAACTAACCTTGTAACGGCCTATGAGAACCAAAAGCAAGAAGCACTCAATGCACAATACAAAGGTTATGCAGATAACGCTCGTGAGGTATTAGGCGCTAAATTTGATACTACTGTTAGCCAAGCGGCCGCAGGTGTTGAAGCAGTAGAAAAGACAATTCCTAATATCCGTGAAATCCTAGCTGAAAATGGCTTGGGTAATCGTGTAGAAGTAATTCAACTATTCGCACATATTGCTGGTATGGCAAGCGAAGATAGCAACGCAGGGAACAACAGACCTGCAAATAATCAATCTGACGAAGCTATTAGACGGAATATGTATCCGTCCATGTTTAAAGACTAAAGGAGATTAATTAATGGCTACAATTGGAACTAACAATCCTACATTATTGGATTTACAAACTCGTATGGATCCAAATGGTAAAATTGCACAAATCATTGAGCAATTGAACCAAACAAACGAAATCATTCAAGATATGACAATGATTGAATGTAATGATGGTACATCTAACAAAACAACTGTACGTACTGGCTTGCCTGAGGCTACATGGCGCATGCTTTATGGCGGTGTACAACCTAGCAAATCTACTACAAAACAAATTACCGATACTTGCGGTATGTTGGAGGCTTACTCCGAAGTAGATGCTAAGTTGGTTAAATTGTCTAATGACCCTGTAGCATTCCGTGCTACAGAAGATGCTGCATTTGTTGAGGCTATGGGTCAAGAAATCGCACGTACACTTTTCTATGGTGATGAAAGTACACCTGAAAAGTTTGTTGGTTTATCCGCACGTTTTAATACATTAGACCCTAAGAAAGCTGATAGCGCTAAAAATATTATTGATGCAGGTGGTACTGCTAACCTTGCCTCTATGTGGCTCGTAGGTTGGGGTCCTCTTACTGTACATGGTATTTATCCACGTGGTACAGAGGCAGGTTTACAACAAGAAGATAAAGGTAAGACTACAATCACTAAACCTGACGGCTCTTTGTTTGAGGCATATCGTACTCACTTTGAACAAAACATTGGTTTGTGTGTGCGTGATTGGCGCTATGTAGTACGTATCGCTAATATCGATATGAAATCCATCAAAGAAGATATTTCCGCAGGCCCTAACTTAATTAATTTAATGATCCGTGCAGAAGAAAAAATGCATAGCTTAACAGGATGTAGACCAGTATGGTATATGAACCAAGAATTGCGTACATTCTTACGCTTGCAAAAGAACAAAGTGCATGGTTCTACTATCACAGAAGATATGGAAATGGGTAAAATGGTTACTCGTGCGAATGGTATTCCTGTTCGTAAAATTGATGCATTGCTTTCCACCGAAGCACGTGTTACTGCATAGTAGAGAGGAGAAAATACATGATTATCGATACTTTAAATACATTCCATTGGAAACGTGAATTATCTGGCAATGTCAGCTCCGATGTTATGATTACTAGCGGTGATGCTGACCCTAACTTGTGGTTAGTTGTTCGTGTAGACAAAGCATTAACAGGTACTGCGTTAATCAACGTATATACATCTGATACAGAAAACATTGCTAATCCTGTATTGTTGCATGGTATTACATTACCAGCCAATGCACCAGCTGGGTACGAATATAAAGTGCGCTTGGCAAATGGTGTTAAACGTTATACACGTGCTAATGTCAACAATGCAACGGCTGGCACAATTTCTGTATTCTTAACTAGCGGTATCACTAGCAAATAGGGGGTAACATGGAATACATTGCAAAAGTAACTTTGTATCACAATACAAAGGGTTTAATTGAAGAAGGAAAAACAGTAGAACTTACAAAAGAAGAAGTAGCTGAATACGATAAAGATTACTTCAATGATTTGTTTGAAGCTGTAGGTGCAGAAGAAACCGAAGATGGCGAAGATAAGCCAAAGACTAAATCTAAAGGCAAGAAAACGGAAGAAACTGCAGAATAATAGAATGAGGGGTGCTTATGCATCCCTCTTTTTCACTATAAAAAGGGGGCAATATGACACCTACTGATATTTGTAATATGGCTCTTAGTCTTATCAATGGCGGTAGGATATACGGCCTTGATGAAGAAACAGAAACGGCTAGACAGTGCAGATTGCATTACGATGCGACACGCAAGATGCTACTATCTCAATACGAATGGAATTTTGCACGAAAGCGTGAAGAGTGCGTGTTATCTGAACATAAGTTAGCTGGCTATGAATTTGTTTATGCGTATCCTGAAAAGTGTATCCGCATCCTTGGGGTTATTCCTAAAGGGGAACGATTTAGAACGGATAGGCAAAAAGAATATGATGTATTTACATTTGACGATAACACAAAATATATCGTGAGCGATGTACCGCTTGCGTACATTGATTACGTATATGATGTGCAAGATATAGATGTATTCAGTCCTGTATTTATCCAAGCGTTAAAGTCTAAAATGGGTTCTGAATTAGCCATGCCATTAACTGGCAACAGTGGATTATTCGACCAATGCTATAAACTCTATCAAGCAGCAACGCAAGAAGCCAAGAGTTTGAGTGCTAAAGAACGTAGGCAAGATATGCCATATATTTCTAACTATGTAAAAGCAAGGAGTTGGTAATCATGAAACCAATGTATATATCACAACTTGCATTTACAACAGGTGAGATTTCGCCTGATGTATCTAGGCGGTTTGACTTAGATCAGTTTAAAAGTGCGTTGCTATTAGCAGAAAATGCAGTCATTAGACCTTACGGGGCGGTGGCTAGACGGCAAGGCTCAGAGTATATAGGGCAAGTTAAAAACAAGGATAAGTCTACACGGCTATTTGAATTTACGGCCGAGAAGAATAAATCATTCCTACTTGAAATCGGTGAGCAGTATATCCGAGTGTGGCGGAATGGTATTTATACAGGTATCGAATTACAAACACCATTTGAAAGCGATGTAGTTGATAAATTGAACTGCATCCAAAGTGGTGATGTAATGTTCATTTGTAGTGGTAAATACCCTGTTAAAACGCTATCACGATATAGTGATACAGACTGGCGATTTGATACATACAAGTTATCAGAGCAACCATACGGCGAAGTCAACATAGACAAAGAAAGTACTGTAATCTTAAATGGCGATACATTAACCGCCACAAAGGATATTTTCAACGCTGATATGGTTGGTTCGGTTATGCAGATTGAACATTTTGTTAAAGCAGTAAGCACCAGTAAAACTGGAGAAGTAATACAACGTACTGAATATGTTACACGTGAAAGACACGGCGGATATAGTAGACTTGTCGGTGAGGATTACAATAATATCAATTACGATGTAGAACAATTCAGTAGTGATGAGGATTTATCATGGAAATTCACATCGCATGGCACATGGAATGGCACTGTAAAAATTCAAATCAGTAACGATGGTGGTACAACATGGAAAGATTACCGAGTGTACACATCTAACAACGATTACAATGTAACGGATACAGGCAAGGTATTGCCTAGTGCTAAATTGAAAGTTGTATCTGATTTGAAAGGTGGTAGCGTTAATGTAGACCTATCATTCTTGCCACATTCTAATTATGGTGTAGTTGAAATCAAAGAATTTGTTGATAGTAAGCACGTTAAAGTCAATGTATTGAATAGCGTTGTAGATAACGAAGCAACCTCTAAATTCAGATTTGGACAATGGGGCAAAGGCCTTGGTTATCCTCGTGTATGTACGTTTTACCAAGATAGATTTATCCTAGCATCTAGTACTCAATACCCTAACTACATATGGTTTAGTCGCACAGGCGATTATTCAAACTTTGGTGTAGAAAAGGTAGGCGGTACCATTACAGATGATAGTGCAATCACACTACCTGTTATTAATCGCAAAATGTATGACATTAGACACTTGATACCTGCTAATGACTTATTGATTTTAACCAGTGGTAACGAATGGATTATAGATGGTTCTAAAACTATCACACCTACTAACTGCAATTTGCGTACACAAACACAACGTGGTGCATCTGAATGTGAGCCACAATACATAGGGAATAGATGTGTATATGTGCAAGCTAGAGGGTGCGTAGTGCGTGATTTAGGTTACTCGTATGAAAGCGATAACTACACAGGGGCCGACTTAACTCTATTCGTTAAACATCTGACAAAGTATCGTAACTTCATTACAAGTGCTTATGCACAAGATCCAGATAGTATCGTTTATTACGTTACCGATGATGGCAATATCGATTGTCTAACTTACATTCCTGAGCAAAAGGTGTATGCATGGTCGCACTTCACCACAAAAGGTAAATACAAATACGCTGAGAGTGTAGCTGAGGGCGAACAAGATAGTTTGTATGTAATCGTTGAGCGTGATTTTAAAAGCGGTACAGTGATGTGCATAGAACGATTTGAACCGATGTATAACGCTGATAATAATAACGTGTACATGGATTGTTACATTCGACAAACAAGTACAGAGAATATCAGTACTATCACAGTACCTCATTTGATTGGTGAGGATGTGCAAATCGTTGTAAATGGTAGGGAACGGCCCATTAAGGAAGTACCACCTACGGCAATTATTAATATCGATGGCAATGCACAAAGTGTAGCCGTTGGTATTAACTACACTACACGATTACGTATTCCAAGTATCGAAATGCAAATACAAGATGGTACATTACAAGGCCGACTATTAACAATGAGTAGGCTATCACTCAATATCTTAAATTCATTCGGTGGCAAAATCGGAAGAAACTTCAACCATATGGATGATATTTCATTACCGCCACTCAAATTATATAGTGGTGATAAGGTATGTATATTGCCAAAATTCGATGGAGTGTACTCAACCGATGCATCTGTATGTATTTTGCACGAAAAGCCTTACCCATTTAACCTTTTAAGCGTTACAAGAGAAATAGAAATAGGTGGTGGTTTTCCAAATGTTACAGGACTTTGAGATTTGCCCTGTAAGGCACGCTTCATTAATTCATGACTTATATATCAACTTAAGAGTTATAGATACCTTAGAGGTCAATATAGCGAACCAAAATTTTCCGAATTATGGAAAAAATGATTTCGTGAGGGATATATGTAGTGATGACTACGAAAACCACATTGTAATTGAGAATGATGTACCAATAGCCGTATATGGAATTTCAAAAAAGCCAATCAACGGAATGTACTGTATTTATTTCCTAGGAAATAAGATACTAGATACTAATTTGAAATTGCAAAAAGAATTTCTGAAACGAAGTAACGCAACCATAAAAGAGTGGTTATCCACTCATGAATGTTTATTCAATTTCATACATAAGAAAAATAACCGCTCGAAGCGATGGCTTACATCACTAGGGGCGGTTACTCATTCTGATATAACGCATAACGGAATGGAACTATTTACATTGAGAAAGGGGGATGCGAATGTGTAATCCTATTGCATTGATGGCAGGTCAATTGGTTACTACATTATGGGGTCAGCATCAACAAACAAAAGCACAAACTGCAATGTATAACGCACAGGCACAAGCAGCGGAAGCTAATGCACGTATATCTGATAGGAAACAACAGGATATTGCCAATCAAGCACTACAAGAGCGAGATAAGATGGATAATAAAATGCGGTTAATTGCAGGTCAGAATACGGCAGAAGCAGGCGCTACAGGGTTATCCATGAGTGGCACACCATTACAATTAATGGCTAGTAGCTACGATGAATACAACAAGGATATTAACAATTGGGAAACTAGCAAGAATAACAGTATCTACAATGAATATCTTAATGGTGTTAATTATCGTAATGAAGCTAGTAGTGCAAGAGCGGCTGCATCTAATGCTAAAACGCAAGGGCGATTACAAATGCTTGGTACTATCTTGAGTGGTGCATCTAGTATGTATGGTTTAAAACAACAATATGCAGGTAGTAGTACGAGTGCTAAAAAGTACAAGACTGTATATGGTGGTGATACAACATTTGATGCATTTAGTGGAATGCGACAAGCGGACACAATGCGAATGGAAAACGGCACAGGGCCATCATCTGTTATTACTGTACGTAAGGTTAGATATAGGTAGGCTGATATGAAACTTGTTAATTATGAAAGCCAAGAACAACTAAATACCATTAATGGACAAATACACAATTACGCAAACGAAATTGCATATGGTGCAGACCAAAGCGGATTGCGTAGCATTGCCAATGGAATTGCTAATATTAACGAACAATATCAAAAGAAACTTGACGAAGATTTAAATATAGCCTACATGAACGCTGAAACAGATTACAAAAAACGCATTTCAGATGCACTAACAAATGAGGATAATGGGTTACTACATACTTCATTGGGTGGTGCAGCTAATATAGGGTATTCATTCAATGAAATTGAAAGTAAGGCTAGACATGAAATACTAGACAATCTACCTAATAACAATCGGATTAGAGATAGATTTCTAAGAATGGCCGATAACGATACAATAGCCAATAGCACAAGGGTACAAGTGCATGAGCGGTCAGAACGTGAGAAGTACAAGGATGTTACTTTTAATAACAACCTAGACCAATCTAAACAAATAGCCGTGCTAGGTTTTAACAACCCTAATGTAGTACAAACTGCATTAGATGGTATTGGTAAGAACATCGAATTAATGTATGGTGATCGTGGTGAAGAATTTGTAAAAGGCAAAAAACAAGAAGTATACGATACTATCGGTCAAAGCGTTGTAAATGAAGCAGTAACAAGAAACGATATAAAATACGGCCCACAGGTTATTGCAGCATTACGGCAAGCAGGCGTTAGTGAGGGAATATTAGCCAAGGCTGATGCAGCGTTTCAACAAGTTAATTCGCAACAAACTATAAATGGAAAGATTTCTGGTGATGTTGATACATATGGTGAGGGCGGACGAGAAAAAGCAGCCGATGCATATGTAAACGGATTAAGGAATCAAAACAAAGGTGGTTCTATCAATATTGCTGCATTAGATAGTGCGGTAAATGGTTCTATTGGTAAGCCTTATGTGTTAGGCAGTGATGGTGGAGATGCTACCGATTGCGGTAAATTTACGCTTGATACATTAGCAAGTGCAGGGGTTAAGTTAAATTATAGAACTGCTGATGGACAATACCTACAAGCAGAGCAAGAGGGGAAACTCACAACAGATATTTCACAAGCTAAAAAAGGTGATTTAGTGTTCTGGCACGTTCCAAGTAACGAAGCGAGATGGGCCACAAGTGATGACCCTAATGCTATTAACTCAGATGATAAAGCCTATAAAGGGGTAACACATGTAGGTGTATATATGGGCGATGGTAAAGTCGCACAAGCTGGTAGTAGTGGTGTATCCATTGTTGGTGCTGATATTTACCCTATAGTTGGTATTGGTAAGTTTAGCGGAAGCGGTAGACAATTAACTGATGGAGAATTGCTAGAAGAACGCAATATGTATTTAAAAGCATATGATGTTGAAGTTGGGAAGCGGAAAAAGGCACGTGCAGAAGAGTTGGACAGGCAAAAGAAAGCTATTCAACTACAGTATTTAGAAATGCAGAAAAACGGAGCATCTAATGCTGAGTTAGCTAATTATCTTGATAATGCTACTGCAGGTAATGAAGAATTAACCCTTGCATTTGGTGGTGTTAGAAATAGATATATAGCAGCAGAACGTGCAGAAGCAGCCGCAGCTAATAATGCAGCATACAAAACTAATATTGTACAGATGATACAAAACGGCACACCTGCTAATGATATTTTGAAATACGCAGCAGAAAACGGAAGCCTTTCCATGCAAGAAATGAGCCAATTGAATAAAGAATTAACGGATAGAGATAACGGAACAGGTTCATATTCTGTTGATTTATCCGCCGTTCAATCTGTAATGAACGATGCAATGAACGGATTAAAAGACAGTCAAAAAGGCTTATTTAAAGAAGGATTTAGGAAAGATTTTAGTGCATTT